>Ga0210016_1003762_pt1 | contig 13197 bp, 17 predicted proteins | sample CryGeyCG2014_300_FD_185454 | JGI IMG/M metagenome (GOLD analysis project Ga0210016, IMG submission 185454) | Groundwater microbial communities from aquifer - Crystal Geyser CG02_land_8/20/14_3.00 (SPAdes) (version 2) | ecosystem: Environmental > Aquatic > Deep subsurface > Groundwater | place... | reverse complement strand
GTAATCCCTCAAAAAATCCCACTACACTTTTGAACTTATCGATTATCCAACTTGCTACATGTTGGAATACCGCTTTTACCTTCTCAGCGACATCTTTCATCCATTCCCAAGCCATCTTAAGGGCTTCGACGACTTCATCCCAGTGTTTTATCATCAAGATGATACCTACGACCAACGCTGCTATCGCTATTATAATCAGTCCGATGGGATTAGCTGACATAGCCGCATTCCATAACCATTGAGCTGCTGCCGCCGCTTGAGTCGCTATAATCCCAGCAAGCGTAGCAGCTCCATGTGCTATCAAAGCCGCAGTATGAGCGACAGTCTTGACCGTTGCAATCCCCGTGGCAGTAGAGAAGAACATCATAGCCGGCCCCAACGCAGTCATTGCCGTCAACACAGGCTCAAGCGGAGTTAAGAATGAACCAGCCACCAAAGTGAGTTCGCTAAACTTCTGCTTGACCTTAGCCATAACGCCATATTGCGTATTGGCAACTTCGGCATATTCATCCGTAATGCCTGTGGCATCGGACATTTGCTCCTTAAACCCGTCTATCTCCTCCTGAGATATTCCCAATAGCGTATTGAGATCCTCTCCACTCGAGGCCGCCTGAGTGATGGCCGTTCTTAGTTTCAATGTGGCAGCCGTCCCAGTGATACCCCGCTCGCCCAATGCAGCTAAGGTCGCTATAGCATCATCCATAGACATATCAAGCGTGTCCATGTATGGAGCCATACGAGTTAGAAGCGTGCCAAAATCACTAAGGTCAACAAGCGTATTCTTGGTCATCCACGTGAATTTATCTAACTCAGCAGATGTGGTTGGTATATCTTCACCGAATAATTTAAAGGCGGGTAGCAACAAATCAGCCATCACCTCAGCACTCGATCCTGTGGCATCAGCAAGAGCATCGAATGCCTTTGCGGATTTTTTCATCTCCTCTGTGCTCGTCACACCAGCACGTGCCAGGAGTTCAAACGTCTTAGTCACAGATGAGAGTGGGAAGGTCACATCAGTTGTTTCCAGAGCAAGGTTACGCATCTCTTTGGTAGAGATGCCCAGAGTAAGCGCTGTCTGACCAAGTTCAGCATTCATCTTACGAGCGTCCGAGACCATCTTAAGCCCGGCAGCACCTAAAGCTGTGAATGCTGCACCAGCTATCCTAAGAGAATGCTGGGTCTTCTCTAAGGTAGACCTGGTCTTCTCAAGTTCGCTATTAACCTGGTCTGCACCAGTTAAGCCTAATTTACCAACGAGGTTGAAGATCTCCATCATTCTTCTTTACCCTCGAGCATCTGGCTAATTCGTTCCAATGCTCGTTTCATTTTCGGATTGTCAATCCTTTTCGTCTCCTCCTCTTTGGGCATAAAGTCCTCTGGAGAGAACGGCTTCGTTCGTCTTTTTCTGTCTCGATTGATCTCTGCCAATATCGAACAAACCATCGCCGATCTATAGTCTGATCTCCTCTGTTCGTCCTTATACCGCCTCACCAGAGCATCAAACTGTGCTAGCGTCAGATTCCAGAACTCTCTGTCCGATAGCCTGAGATTGTAAACGCCAAAGCTCCACATCTCTAGCCATCCATAACCTCCGATAAAGGGCGGTCAATTTTCTCCTCAGCCTTAGAGACGACTGCTTTAGATGCCTTATCAGGGATGGCTGCTTCAAATGATTCATTAAGTTTAGATGCGACCTCTGCCATATTATTGACAGAAATCAATGAACCGACCTGTTCTAAAGTGAGAGTCGGGTCATCTCCTAATAGGCACACCCATAACAAAACCCTTATGTCAGAAGCAGACATATTTGAGCCCAAAGACGAGCCGCCAAACAGAGATTTGCCTGCCACTCTCTCGAACTCGCACATTGCGTTAAGATCAAGTCGCAGTGCTCTGGGTCTATCCAGATTTACAATTACGTTCGGTTTGGCTTTATTCATAGAACCTCCTATATCTACGGTCTGGTGACAGTGAGGACATAGAGTCTAGGACTCTTCGCTGTCTCGTAGGCCATGATGAAGATTTCAGTATCTTCACCGGCGGCGTTTAGCGCAATCTCTCCTCCTTGGACACCCGATGTTTGCGTCACTCCCTGCACCTTGATCGTATGAGCGGCCGCTGTCACAGTGAGCTTCACATACGTAGATGCGGTGTTGACTGTGCAGGCATAAGCATATACCCCTGGAGCTGGTGTTGGAGTGATAGTTAGAGCAGCTCCCCCCTGTTGCTCTATGCCAGACAATGCAGATATACCCGCTGATTGCACCACATAGAGTAAAGGTTTACTCGTGATTTGAAGTGCCGCAGACACGCCTATTTTGTCCTCATAAGGAGCAGACGGACTGAAGCTTTTAGCTATCGCCTCAAACGAAAGCGAAGCTCCGACCGCCATAGGCATTACTATCCACGATGCACGCTTAGTACCTGCCTGCAAATCGGTGTAAAACTTCATCTGACCAAGTTCATCCTCTATTATGAGATTGCCTTCGACGGATACTTCACCTCCTGATGCTACGCCTGCTATGAATTCACGATAGCCGCCTTCAGAATCGTGACTGGTAACGTCTATCGTATCACGAGATTCCGATGGCCCAGAGATAGATGTCATCTCGAGGACACGATCATAATCCCATATAAACAGAGTTCCGAATCCGCCTATACCCGCTGATTCAGTCATATCACACCTCCTGCTGTTCTATTATGATACAGTTAATACCGGCTTGCCTGTGATCTTGATTGTCCCAGATACTGATATCTTATCCTCATAAGGATAGCTCATCGAGAATGCAGTCACATAACCATTCCCTGCAATCTGCGGCTTACCTGCCACCCATCCAGGCATCTTGATTATCCATGCTCGCTTGGTGCCAGCCTGGAAGTCAGCATGCATTGCTATCTGACCAGCAGCATCTCCCTTAATGAAGTTGCCCTCGAAGCTGATATCTCCGCCGTCCTTTATCCCCCCCACGAACTCCCGATAGGCACCCTCTGAGCCGTGAGATGTGACATCTATTGTGTCCATGGTTTCGGTCGGCCCCGAGATGCTCGTGAGCTCGACCACGGGGATAGCATTCCACTCTAGGATAGTACCTTTCCCTGCTACTGCTGAACTTGCTGACATTGTCTTTTACCTCCTATCGTTTTATTTGTAGTTCTCTAACTATCTGCGTAACACAACTCCCACCTGTGCATCATTCGTGTGCTTGAGATTGAACATCATGCTATAGTGCCATATACCCTCCGTAGACTCAGGCACGAACCCATCACTGCCTTTCCATAGCCAAAACTCACTAGTCTCACTCGTGGATGAATCCAGGCCATCGAGCAACTCTATAAGTCTCTCTCGAATATCCAAAGTCTCCTTTGCTGATGGAGAATAACTCCATATGTCTAATAGATAGGAACTCTTACTTTGAGGGGAATAATCTGCCAGAGGTCGCATATCTAGTCTGTGGACTAGATATGGAAAGACGGCATCAGGAACGGCCCACACGGGATATAAGCGAACCGAACCTCCCATCCGGGATTTCAGAGTGTCATCTGCCGTCAGGAGATTATATATCGCCGTTAATAAGCTCTCTACTATGTCCATTTAATTCTCTAATTCTAGCCTCAAGTTGCCTAATTTTAGCACTTCTCCCATCGGTAAATCCTTTCCGATAACCATCTTGATAACCCCTTGAATGGTCCCTGGAGTGGGTATTAGCGGTAGATAATTCAAGATTTTCAAGGCGGTTATCATCCTTGATGCCATTCTTGTGATGCACTGCTTCCCAAGGTTGAAGACAGCGCCCAAGATGTCTTGCCATAACCAATCTATGTTCCCGAACTTTATGATGTCGTTTTTCACACATTGGAAAGAAGAAATCCTCAGGAGATAATTGAACCAAGATATAGCCAAGACTTTTCGATTTGCCACCTTTCCAAAGAGGACTGCGGTTGTGAGAATAATATGCCCCCCTACATTTGTAGGAACAAAAGACCACTGTTTTGCTAGGTATCGTTTCAAATTCTTTCCCACAATAGAGGCAATTCCTCTTTTCCCGAACTCTTGAACTGCAACGGCATTTCCTGTTAATTGGTTGCCCTTTGACCAATTGCACCCAACGCTCCTTACCACACCCTTCACAGGCATGCCATATATATTTAACCCAATTATGCTTCTTTCCAATTTCATAGTCCTTTTTAACCTCTCCTAAATTAGGCATTTCATCACCTCCCTGCTTTATTATAATAGCAGGTTAGCAATGGAATATCAACTTATCTTAAAACCAGATACGCACAAATATGGATTTTACCTTATCTACGCTTTTCTCAAATGATGGCCTTAGCCAGGGCCTCGGAAGCATCTTACTCGTGCCCATTTCAAGCATTGAGGCCTTAGGTAATTCTGAGCCCACGAATCCGATTACGTCCTTACCTTCCTTTTCTATTCCACCCTTTACGGATTTGCGAAGGTCTCCTAATTGGACGGCTGGCGGCTCGCCTGGGGCAGATGCGGTATAGTAGACTCCTGTTCCTGGCACTTTATATATCCTACCAGATCTCGATCCAGATAGCGTTTCAAGCGTGGCATTACGCACCTCATCCACGGCTTCAAGCATACGTTCCTCGGCATGATCGGCTATCTTCTTTATAGCCTCATCGATACGCTCCTCAAAGACTATCTTTATCGGCATTATATCTCCAGCACTATTAATTCTGTGACCCCATTAACATGCTTGGCGCTTTGTTGAGGTTGATAGGTCTTATCTTCATATAAAATTCTATGCGACCCCAGATTCACCTCGACCGCACCACGCAATATAATCTTGTGCGTCACCTGCGTATTCAGCTGCATAAATTGAGCTATCGTCCTCACGTCTAGAGGTATCACACGGGCATAATACTCGTGGACGGGGATATAAGTGACTGTGCTACCAAGAGGCCCCTGAGAGATAGTTTTCTTTTGGAGAGTCACTTTGCTTCTCAAGATATTGGATAACATTAAATCCTATCCCTTTCCTTCGATTCCTTGAATTCCCACCGTTTTACTCCGCAAATCTCACAAGCATGGTAAATATATCTACCACTCCTTTTCATTCCGATCTTTCTTCCATTTATCGTCTTACCTATGTCTGGCATTTCCTACTCCTTATACAAGTTCAGTTTTATAAGGCTGCCATAAAGACAGGACTTCATCTGGTGCACTATAATCCACTGACCCGACTCCTGCGATATTCTGGCTTTTAGCATCTATGCGGTTTTCATACCATCTTGCAATGCAAATTAAACAGCCCAAAACAATGTCTGGCACTAAAGCAGCAGTAGTATCTCTATCAACTCCATAACCTGAAACATATCGCACTACATATTCATATCCAGGTAGCCATGTGCCGATTAATCTCCCAATGTGAATCTGCTCAAAGTAGCTTTGCGATAGTTTCAAACTTACCTCAAATCTGAACACGAGTTCAGCACCGTCAGATGGAGCAGAGGTGAATGTCACTACCTGACCGCTTAAAGTATAATCTTCAGGCGTGGATTTTAAAACGCCATCTACATAGACCGTCAGACTACCTGATTTAGGAGTGTATCCTAGCGAGAAACCAACCGTTTCTCCGTCTCCTGTGCTCCTCGCAATGCTCTTATACGACACAGATGACACAGAGACTATCGGTCGCTTATATAGCCTTAAAGTCTTCGAACCATCACCATGATGCGACTCGGTTATCTCCCTCTGCATAAATATTCTTCCTGTGTAATCCTCAGCCTTCTTGGTAGCCGCCTCAATTAATCTCTCCAAAAGCTTATCATCAAAATCCTCGAACGTATCATCTGCGGCAGTCTTATCATAGCTCGCCGTGATAGGGTAATTCAGAGTCGGAGCTGCTACGAATGTGACAGTCACTCCGTTAATGGTATAATGCGTCATTTCAGTCTGAAGGACGCCGTTCACATAAAGCCTGAGACTTCCCCCTATTGGAGTATAATCAAGTGTGAAGATTTTAGTAGTGCCATCTCCTGCTCCGACATGCTCAGCATCTACACGGAGGGAAGACGCAGCATCCATATGCAGGAAATTCTTAGCCTGCGTCAAATCCACTAAAGCAGTGTCACTTGATGTCATCTTAATCCTTACCATGAGGTGCTTTTGAGATAAGCACACATCCTGCAATGATAGCTACAATACCCCAGAACTCATGATTAGCTGGAGTAAGAGTGAAGGGGCCATGAATCAATTCATCAAGTATCAGGCCAGCACCAGATCCCACTGCAATGAAACCCATTACCCTATAATAGTATCTCTTCCACACTATCTTATTCATCTCTAACATGCTTGATAATCCGCTCTCCCCACCATTCAATTATCACGACATTAGCCATCGTCAGGAACCACACAGGAGCATCTATACCTTCTACTACTATTTGAGCTATCACAGCAGCAAATATTATAGTAACCACAGGCCTGGTGATCGCTCTGGCTATATCGATGAAATCATTCATGGCGACCTCTGTAATGAGATTTGCCTATTTCAGAGTCAGTCTTATGACTCCGGCCGCACTCTTCGCACCAATATAAATCTCCCTCTTTAGTCTCACTCGCCCCGTCAAGACTTTTATCCTGCATAGCGATGCCCGCTTGACACCAATCCCGTGCCATATCATCTGGTATGTCATGCACATCTCCAACTTGGAACGTGCCATAAACCATGGCTACTGACTTTAGCACCCTAATGCGCATCTTTCATCTCCTTATCAATGCGGAGGTAGTGAGCTAAGGAGGAACTCTACTACCTCCGCCCTTGACCTGCCCCGAAGGACAGGCTATCCGCTTCGCCTATTACTAGACTGCTTTCTCCGTAAGCAGAACAATTGGCTTCTGGCCCGCCTTTACCACACCACCAGTGACCCTCTTGTGGATCTTAAAGCCCACCAGACCCGCCTCTGCGTAAAGCTCGGTTAGCCTTTGAAGGCTCATACCCACACGGTCGATTATGCGATAGCCGCTCTTGATGTCACCGAATATCGCAATCACCTGAGCCGCATCTATAAGGGTCTTCATGTCGTCCTGCGTATAGATCGGTCTGCCGAGTAATGTGTTAGGCGTGCCCACCTGAACGCTTGCCTCCCAGATGAAGCCGCCAGTACCGACACCTGCGCCTGTGCTGAATCTCAGTTTCCTGAGTGCCAGCTCGGTCAGTGAGTTCACGATGAATGATCCGTTGCGCCTATACTGCGCCGGACATGCATACATCATATCCATCATGTCCTCAACGATTATCGCATCAATAGCTGCCGTGGTCTTGGTAGCTGTCACTAAAGTGGCATTCTTCGTGATGCCCTCAGGCTGATTACTATCATGCCCAGCGCCGAGTATGAACTGCTTGTCTTCCTCTTCCCCGAGAGCTCTGGTGAACTCTTCGGCTAGTACAGCCTCAAGATTGAAGTCTGCGTCCATTAGTTCGTCCTCACCGATCTTGCTCAGTCCGTAGAGGTCTTCCACATACTGATAAGTCGGCGCTCCTGGCGTGAGTGTGGATTCGGTTATTGCCGTTCCCTTTTCAAGGGCACCCCATCCAACAGATACGCCGCCGATGCTCTTCGTCTTGATGCGGTCTTTACCTATCGTTCTCACAGTAGATAGCCCCCTGACTATCGTGATCTTAGGAAGAAGGCGCTCAATCTCAGCATCGAGTTCGGGCTCGATGAGATATTGACCGGTAGCGTCCTGAACAAGCGCTTTGCGTTCCTCTCCTGACAAAACCTCATCTCCACCTCTTGCCCACTTATAGAACGCATCCTTCTGAGCCTTCTGCTCTGGAGTCCTGCCACCATCTCCAGGCCTGACTAGCTTGCCCCGCTCCATCTTGAGCTCTATATCGTCAAGCCTCTTATCCAGCGCCGCCTTCTGCTCCATAAGAGCAGTTAGGGCTTTATCAATCCGCTCGACGGTGGCTTTGGTCTCCGCCAGAGGCTGACCATGCTTGGCAATCTCGGCGTCCTGTCGCTCCACTGCTTTGTGGAGCTCGCCTACTGCCTCTTCTATCTTCTTGGCTAGTTCCTTAGGATTTTCCATTATCCCTTTACCTCCTATTATCGTATTTGTGCCAGGATAGCGTCTATCCTAGCTTCGGCTTCCTTCGTATCGAAACCTTCGTTGCTTGCCTTGAGTCCCGCTATTACGGCATCCAGCTCTGCGGCTTCATAAGACTCATCCGAGAGATGAAGTGATTTCTCGGCTTCATCATCTATCTCAGCAGCCTCAAGAAGTGCTCTGAGTGCCTCAAGGGCAGCCCGTATCTTATCCATACTGGCTGCGCTCAGGACTCTTCCAGATTTTTCCTGCTTCTCCGAAGCAGGCTCAAATTTTCCATCATGTTCTTCACAATGAGATTTGGCTTCGTCGGCATCCCATATATTCTTGTCGTATCTATATGCCTGCTCAGCCATAGTATCTTCACCCTTTAACCTACCCATAATTACGCTGTACTTCTTGCCATCTGATACCCGTGATATCCGCCTGAAGCTATCCTCCTGGAAGTCATCAGGATTACGCAGACGGCAGGCATGTTCATTCGGATATGGCTTTAGCTCCATTTCGATCATCTCTTCTTTACCAGATTCCCATGGAGCTACGATGGACTCATCATCAAACTCCTTGCGCATCTTAGCATAATATTTCTCGCAATGAGCCTTAACCTTCGTCTTATCTCCCGCAGGTATACTAACTCCGCCTCTGGCTCCCATTAGCACGCCAGCTGTGGCAAATATCCCTCGTGGGACAGCAGTTAGCCGTCCGCCCACTACATCAGCGAAGCCAAGCTTATATGATCCAAGTAATTCTGGCTCATCTGAATTATACCACATAAATGCTCGACGATACTTGTCAAAACTAATATCATCTCCACCTGCCCAGGCTCGGACTCGCCTCTCAGATGCGGTAGCATCCCAGGCTTTATCTCTGTCCGCCAGCGGCAGGTCGTCAAACGTGGTAGCAGCCTTCACAGAGAGTATCCGAGCCTGCGGGTTGGCTGCGAATACGACCGGGCTTACATCATAAAGGCGAACTTCCTTGAGATGACGGACGCCGTCAATAAAGTCGGATTTAACAGTATCGTAGCCAATGGATAACCTTTTGATGACCCCTGCTCGTGCAAGAGCGAGCGTATCTCGTGCCTTCTGTATATCTAAGACGAGATGGATTTTAGCGTGAAGACCGGTCTTATCTTGCATAAGCTCGGGCAAACCAATAGGCTCCATTACGTTATGATTGAACAGGGATACTATGGAATCCTTATGCTCCTTTAACGTCTTGGTGAAGGCACCGGGATCGATTATATCTCCATAGCTATCTGGTTTGTCACTGAACGTGGCTCCATACCCCTCAATGACACCTTGCTCTGCATCGACGGCCTTAATCTCAAATTTAATTATCTTGCGTTCCATATTACCTCCCAATTTTACTCTGACTCAACAGTGGAGTCAATACTTATTTTAAACATCGGATTACACCTTTGGTTCTCTAGAGTAATAGGCTTCCGTACAGCGACATTGAATAGACTCAGATGGGTCTCCACTAGGGTCTCCGGGATACATGAGACCATTTGAATATGCCTCATCTAGTTGTCTCTCTTCACCGTCCATCATCTGATGACTATCCCTTACTCTGTCATCTCTACTCGACACCCATCTCTTTATCTTGACGATACCGGATTGCTTGGCGGCCTCTCTCTGCCCAAACCCTGCAGCTGCTGATACCTCTGTTCTTGCCACCCTCATCGCCTTATACAGGCTTCTGTCATCATAGAAATCCCTAATCTTTTGTCCTATCTGTGGCATTAAAAGGTTCTCCTCCTTACCCTTCAGGATGATTGATCTTACATCAGCCAAATTAGTAGCTTGAATAGATCCGATTGCCTCAGCTCCGTGCCTCTCTATCCACAAGCGGGATGCCATGCTGAACGGATCAAATCGCCACTTGGTCTCCTGTGGAGATACACCTTTAGGCTGCGCTCCGAGATCTCCCGCTATGTGATTGCCAAAGTCCTCTACGAGAGTAACAAGGACGGCGGAGATGACCTTCTCCCACTTTGGAGCCGACTCCTTTATAGCTCCAGCAGACGCAGACTCAATGTCCTCCGGAGTCTCTTTGCCTTTGATAGCCTTAGCTATCTCCTTAGCCTCCTTTTCATATAGTGGCTCTATCTTCTTCATTATGACTCCCCACCAACCCATTCGCCGTCGATCTATCATCTTCCAATAGACAGTCTTAGCCTCATCCGACTCTAAATTGAGGGATTTATAGCTCTTCTCTGCCTCAGTCTCTTCTTCCTCAGGCTCTTCTTCTACTTCAGTCCTCGGCGCCCCTGTTGGGAGTAGGTTCATTGGCAGATAGCCACTTTCCCATCCTCTAAACTCTTCAAAGCCCATCTCAAGTCGGGTATTAATCTGCTCAAATGGGACTCCCATATTCCATAAATCCTTAGCCTGAGTGACCTTCTTGCCGAAATCCTCACGCAAAGCAGGGATACCACTCAAATCATATGTGACGCTTATATCACCATACATTGGGGATATCTTTAGATTGATCGTAGACCTTATATCGTCCAGTAGGGGGATAATAACGTCCTCATATAAAGCCTTCCTAGCCTCGGCTACATTGGAAAATGTAGAAGCCTGTTTGTCTCCCAACCACCATGGGTCGAGTCCGAAAGCAGCGGCTATAGCTCGCATATTAACCAACCTGCTGGCTATAAAGTCCATCTCTACAGGAGTTAGAGACATTTGATTCCACTTAGCTCCAGCTCCGAGTACCCATGGTTCTCGCCTGCGTGATTTATCAAGGAACTTCTCTCGAATCTGACGCCTGGCCTCTTCAAACTGCTCCTGCGTGAGCGGTGCCTCATGAGTGAATACGCCATCAACAAGTCCTCTGTTCTGCATAGATATTTTCTGCGTATCCTGTGCCTCGTTATCGGTATCTACCGTCCTGGCGGCCGCCATTAATGGGGATATACCCCAGTATGGATTGCCAGGATCTACCTGCATAAAATGGATGAACTGATGCGGGGGTAGTATCTCATGACGCCCATCTATCGTGACATCCCAGCCTTTAAGCCATTCTCCTCTCTCTTTAGATGGTATCGGCCTCACCAGGTCGGGCATGACCGGCCATATCTCTTTTATTTGCTTGCCTACGATGACAGGTTGCCATAGAGCATTACCAACGAGTTCAAGATGAGCTATGAGAATCTCTATTAAGTCCTGCCCGGAGAATTCGGGATTGGGATTCCTGAGTATAAGCTCCAGTGGATGCCCTTTTATCGGTTCGCCGTCTTTATCCATCACGATCCATGGGACAGCGCTAGCGGCTTGAATGATAGTGCGAGTGGCTCTATATACCCACACGGAGATTTTATATCCCTCTCGTGTAGCCTTGTGGACGGACATATCAGAATAAATAGGAATGTCAGGAGCCTGATAACTCTCTAACCGAACCTTCTCTATCCTCTGGATAGTTGCCTTAGGAGAGATAGCTAAAGCTAACTTATGTCTTAATGCCTCTAATATCATCCTCTCCTGCCTATATCATATTTATCTTGAGACGTACCCATAGTATATTTATCTTTCGTTCTGCCAAGAGTATATTCCTCTTTCTTAGCAATCCGTCCTATTATAGTTCGTATCATAGGGAAGAACCCACGTCGGCTCTTCATGATACTCTCGATTACCTTGATGGCTTCGCTCATGATTCGAGCCGATTTCATCTTATAAGTAGCAGTATCGATGAGATTGATTACCTCTGCCATCATCCTGATGACCGGCAGTATGGAAAGATAAACTCCGCTATCTATGACATCGATAATCTCATCCTTAACCTTTACAAGGCGTAGTCGCCGTGCTAGGGCGTCTGCGGTATTGATGATCTCAGTTATTATTCTAGTAGCCCAAGACCTTCGGATTATAGCTTCCATCATAGATATTCCTTCTATATCTATCCTTACGAATTTACTCAACCTGATCGCTGCATCAAACATACCTACGGTATCACTGAGTAGGCGGATAGCTTTAGCTCTTATAGCAACTATCTCATTTACTATTACCTGTTCTGTGATATGCCTAATAGACCATGCCCTCTTGACGGTGGTATCTACCATTCCTAATGTCTCACTGATGAGCCAAGCGAAGCGAAACCGCCTCATAGCGCTGTCCGCTATTCCTACAAGTTCCGTCATAATCCTGACAGCCCAAGACCACTGCACTTTGACGAAGGACTCGGCTATGCCTATGGTGTCTGTCTTGATTCTGGTCATCCACTGCCTACGTAATTCAGCATCTGAAAGATCTACAACTTCTACTGCATGCCTCAGTGACCACAAGCGCCTTATGGAGACCTCCAAGAACCCTATGACCTCCGTCATCAGCCTTGTTGATATGAACCTCTTGATAGTTGATTCTGTTATGCTAAGGGTCTCACTAATGAGCCAAACGGAACGCTGCAAACGAAGCTTGATCTCATTGATGACCATTGCCTCGGCGAAAGCCTTAATGCTGACCGATCGTTGTATCGAAGATTCGATAAGGCTAATAGTTTCAGGGATTAATCTGATCAATGTAGTCTTCTTCAGAAATGACTCTACGATACTGACTGCCTCAGAGATGATATGCATGGAAGTTATCTTATGTAATAAGCTTTCGGCGATGGATAACACCTCAGAAGATATTCTGATGAACCATTTGATGAGCAGAGAGGTCTCACTAATTCCCTCCACCTCAGAGCTAACCAAAGGACTAAGCAGGCCACGTCGATAGACGCTGTCCAAAATGCTTTCTACGTCGGCGATAAGTCGACTTGATAGCTGACGGCGAATCGGAGTCTCAGTTAATGCCATAGACTCTGGAGCCAACCTACTTATCCTGCCCCTTCTGGCTTCGGCTTCGTATAGACTGAGAGTCTCGTCTATCACTTTCACTATCTCCTCTACTCCTTCAAGAAGAATAGCATAACCATCCTCTTTAAGTAGGGCATAACCATCTTCTTTTATGATGTAGCCAGCGCCTGCGGGTGGCGGTGCTTCCTGCAAGTCCAAGACTTTCTGGTCAAAATAAGCTTTGTCAAACATGGTTCTACTTCTGCTTCTCTAGCTTTTCTATCCTTGCCTTCATCAATCCTTGCGATGCCAGACAGCTTCCCAACTTCTTCTCATCAGTTGG
>Ga0210016_1003761_pt1 | contig 13198 bp, 7 predicted proteins | sample CryGeyCG2014_300_FD_185454 | JGI IMG/M metagenome (GOLD analysis project Ga0210016, IMG submission 185454) | Groundwater microbial communities from aquifer - Crystal Geyser CG02_land_8/20/14_3.00 (SPAdes) (version 2) | ecosystem: Environmental > Aquatic > Deep subsurface > Groundwater | place... | reverse complement strand
TACTTTTCTTTATTGATCCTACGCAAGCGGGATTTATCGGGCTTTTATTTTTCTATTTAAGTCTTTTTTTAGCTTTAACAGGCACCATTTCTCTTATAGGTTTTTTTCTAAGAACACTCATTCTTAAAAATGAAATTGTTTTTAGGCATGTGATTATTTCTTTCCGACAAGCGGTTTTCTTTTCTATGGTAATAGTTGGTTCCCTCTTTTTAGAAAGCAAAGACCTTTTTACTTGGTGGAATATTACATTTTTAGTTTTATTTTTAACTGTCTTAGAATTTTTCTTTATATCGCAGAGAAGAAGATCTTGATATAAAAGCAAACCTACGGGGGATCTCCCGAAGGAAGACAATATTCAATATTTAATTCACCATTCACCATTCATCATTCCTAATTCCTTATTCATTTTCTTATGCGAAATAATATACAACAATTAAAAAATAGGGCTTTGAAAGAGATTGAAGACTCTTCCGATTTAGAGACCTTAAGAAATATAGAGATTAAATATTTGGGTCGAAAGGGAGAATTAACTAAGATTCTGCGGTCCATTAAAGATCTTCCAAAAAAGAAAAGACCTTTGGTAGGGCAATTAGCCAATGAGGTAAGAAGGGAATTAGAGAAAATTTTAAGGATAAAAAAACAAGGTTTAGAAATAGAAAAATTTAAAGATTTGGCTCAGGAAGAATGGATTGATGTTACTTCAAGAGTGGAGGGGCTAAAATCCGGGCATCTCCATCCTAATTCCACTCTCCAATATGAATTAGAAGATATTTTTGTTTCTATGGGTTTTATGGTTTTAGACGGACCAGAATTAGAATCTGATTATTATAATTTTGAGGCTTTAAATATTCCTTATTGGCACCCAGCTCGGGACATACAAGATACATTCTATGTAAAATCCGAAATTCTAAATCCTAAATCCGAAACAAATTCTAAATCTCAAATTCCAAAATTCAAAACAAAAATTTCCATCCTTCGTAGCAGTGCTACTGCGAAGGACGGGCAGAACCAAAAATCTCAAGTTAGTGATTTGCTTTTAAGAACTCAAACCTCGTCAGTACAAGTGAGAGCGTTAGAAAAGTATGGAGTGCCACTTAGGGCTATTGTGCCGGGGCGCTGTTTTCGTAATGAAGCAACTGACGCGAGTCACGAACATACATTTTATCAATTGGAAGGTTTAATGGTTGATAAAGATATTTCTATTGCCAATCTCGTCTCTGTAATGAAGGCTCTTTTAGAAGGGATATTTAAAAAAGAAGTAAAAATACGCTTGAGACCTGGTTATTTTCCTTTTGTTGAGCCAGGATTTGAATTAGATATCAGCTGCCTCATCTGTGGAGGAAAGGGTTGTAGTGTTTGTAAGGGCTCAGGGTGGGTTGAGCTTCTTCCCTGCGGACTTGTTCATCCGAATGTTTTAAAGTACGGCGGCGTAGATCCAAAAAAATTTTCGGGACTTGCCTTTGGTTTGGGACTGACAAGATTAGTAATGATGAAATATGGAATCGACGATATTCGTTTATTCCAGAGTGGAGATTTGAGATTTTTGGAACAATTCTGATAATTTTGTAGGGGCCATTTTACCCCACACCTTTTTAAAAATAAAATAATACTATTGGTGATATTCTTTATAATGTTATAAATATCATTGGAAAAGATGCGGGGTTTACACCATCTGGTTTGGCGTTTTATAGCTTCTACTAATAAATTTTGGCGTTTTCATAGCTTCTATACAATATGCGAATTTCCCTAAATTGGTTAAAAGATTTTGTAAATATTTCTGAAACTATTAGTCCAGAAGAATTAAAGTTGTGTCTGACGATGACTACTACAGAAGTAGAATCTCTGGAAAAAATAGGCGGTGGGCTTCAAAATGTGATAGTAGGAGAAGTGATAAAGATAAAAAAACATCCAAACGCTGAAAAACTTTTTATTGGAAAAGTAAATATTGGGAAAAGGGTTATTCAGGTTGTTTTCGCTGGAAAGGTAAGGGTTAAAGTCGGAGACAAAATTGCTACTGCAGTTGCTCCAGCCCATCTTCCAACAGGCATTAAAGTTGAAAAGAAAAATGTAAGAGGGGTTGCTTCAGAAGGGATGCTTTGTTTAGATAGCGAATTATTTCTTGAGGCAGGGGAAGCCCTTACCTCTTTTTCTTCAGGGACAAAAATAGGGATTTCTATTAATAAAGTTTTGCCTATTGAAGATGTTATTTATGAGATAGATAACAAATCCATTACTCATCGACCAGATCTCTGGGGACATTATGGTCTATCAAGGGAGATCGCAGCTATTTTAGGAAAGAAATTTAGAGAATATAAAGTTAATAAAGTTAATAAAAAAGTTAATAAAGTTAATAAAGTTAATAAAGTGGAATTAAAAATAGATATACGGGACAAGAAGTTGTGTCCGCGATATTTAGGAGTAGTGGTAGATAATGTTAAAATTGCCCCCTCACCCTTATGGCTGAGAAGAAGGTTAGAATCGGTGGGAGTGCGCGCCATTAACAATATTGTTGATATCACTAATTATGTGATGTTGGAATTGGGGCAGCCGTTACACGCTTTTGATGCTGAAAAACTTAAAACGCCCAAGATAATTGTCCGACGGGCTAAAGAAGGGGAAATATTTTCCACATTAGATGGTGAAGAAAGAGATTTAACAGACGAGATGCTTGTTATTGCTGATAAAGAAAAACCGGTAGCTTTAGCAGGGATAATGGGAGGAATTAACAGTGAGATAAGTGAGGGGACCAAAAGGATTGTTATTGAGTCAGCTAATTTCGATCCCATTAGTATCCGTAAGACCTCTGGGGCTTTGGGTCTTCGCACGGAAGCGTCTCAGCGTTTTGAAAAAGCATTAGATCCAAATTTAGCGGAGTGGGGGATTAAAAAAGCAATAGAGTTAATTCAAAAACTTATTCCAGAAGCAAAAGTTGTAAGCCCTATAGTAGATAAAAAGTATTTTAAGTTAGACCAAGGTCCTATTAAATTATCTTTAGAATATCTAAATAAAAAAATTGGGATAGTGATTCCTCCTTCTCGGGTTATGAAAATTCTTAAAAGTTTAGGTTTTGGAGTTTACCCCCACACCATCCCCGATAAATTGGGGAGTAGGGGGACGGGAAAGACTTTTTCTCATATTTTAGTAGTTAAAGTTCCTAGTTGGCGGGCAACAAGAGATGTAAACATTCCAGACGATTTAGTGGAAGAGGTAGCGCGTATTTATGGATATGATAATATCAATCCCCAAATGCCCAAGGTAGAAATGGAAAGATTGCCCTTTGACAAAGAGCATAGTCTCGAAAGAATTATAAAAAATATTTTAGCTTATAGAATCAACCTTACTGAAGTATATAATTATTCTTTTGTTAATGAAAAATTGCTTTTAAAATTTGGTATAGATTCCAAGAATCATATTGGGATACTTAACCCTTTGAACGAGAATCAATCTCTGCTTCGACAAAGTCTAATTCCAAATCTTATTTTAAATACAAAATTAAATCTTCGTCATTTTAATGAATTCGGCATATTTGAAATAGGAAGAGTTTTCTTAAATAGAAAAGGGAAATATAAGGAAAATCCAAAAACTCAAGAACCTCTCCCTCTTGAGAAGAAAAAAATTTCGGGGGTAATTATTCAGGAAAAAAATAAAATCCCTTTTTACAAAACAGAAGAAGTTGTTTTGAGTTTACTTGAGGGGTTAGATATTGAATGTGAAATAACTTCCCTAAAAGACGGTCCAGTTTGGATTCATCCATCGCGTTCTGCTGAAATAAATCCCTGCACCGAAAATTTTGTTGTTGGGGTAAAGAGTGAAGAAAAAAGAATAGGAATTATTGGCGAACTCCATCCTGTAGTGGCGGGTCGCTTTGGTATTAAAGAAAGAGTGGGAATATTTGATTTAGATTTTGATATAATACTCAGTTTATATAAAGAAACCAAAGCTTATAAGCCAATTATAAAATATCCTAAGATAGTTCGAGATTTGGCTATTGTTCTGGACAAAAAAATTTTATGGCAAGAAGTTAAAAATGCCGTTTTAGAGACAAACAAAGAGTTAATAAGAGAGATAGAATTATTTGATATTTACGAGGGGACTGAAATTGAAAAAGGAAAAAAAAATTTAGCTTTTCACATTACCTTTCAAGCCAAAGATCGGACACTTAAAGAAAAAGAAATAGAGAAAATTCAGGAGAAAATTTTATCTTTACTCCAGGAAAAATTTGGAGCTAAAATACGTTCTTGAAATCACGAATCTATGCAAATAAGAACATCCCGTGCCACCCTTTGACAAGATCAGGAGGTGAGGGACAAGCAAACGGAAAAATTTTACATAGTTTCTATTTTGTGGTAGGATACGAATGATGATACGATTAATTCGAACCCCGCACCAGAACGGAGTTCGGTGCAGGACAAGTAAAATACGAATAACTATTTTGGAATTTAATAATTTTCGATACGTTGTTTAAGCGCCGAGATATATAATACTGCTGATTGGACGTTGACAATTTTCAGCGTAAATTCAGCGACGCCCCTTTGGGCTATGGCGTTTGTTCAGCGTGCCGAGCGGAGCGAGGCATATGTTAGAAACATCAAGAGATCTCTTACTTATAGTTGTCGCTTTTTGTGTTCTTTGGTTCACTGTCTTTGTCTGCTGGATGATTTATTGGTTGGCTATGATTTTTAAGCAGATCCATGGGATTGTTTCTGAGTTTAGAAAGAAAATAGACCAAATTGGCGAGGTACTTGAGACTGTAAAAGAAAAAGTGGAGCATTCTATTTCCTATTTAGACTATATCGCTGAAGGAGCAAGGTATGTAATTGGGTTTTTAAAAAAAAGGGGGGAGGAAAAAGTTGAAGAACCCCGTAAACCCCGCCCTTTTAGTGAAAAGAGTGGGACACGGAGTGAAGAGGAGGAAAAAGAACCTCAAAAAGAAAAAGATTCTTCAAAGAAGACTCACCGCGTAAAAGTGGAAATCGAGAAGGAATAGTGTAACATACGAATAATGATGCAAATAAATTCAAATAACATTCGAATTATGAATTATTTTTTGTTTTTGCTTTGTCATTTTTATTTTTGACTTTTGACTTTTAATTTTTAACTTGACCAAAGGAAATATGTTTGTCCATCTCCATACTCATTCTCATTATAGTCTGCTCGATGGTCTGGCAAAAATTCCAGAACTCGTGGACCGTGCCAAAGAGGAAAATATGAATGCTTTGGCCTTGACTGATCATGGAGTGATGTATGGGGCGATAGAATTTTGGAAATATGCAAAGAGTAAGGGTATAAAGCCAATAATTGGTGTAGAAGTTTATGTGGCCCGTAATAGTCGCTTGAATAAAAGACCTAGAATTGATGAAAAGCCCTATCACTTAGTATTGCTTGCCAAAGACAAGGAGGGTTATCAAAATTTGGTAAAACTTACAACCCTCGCGCATCTTGAAGGTTTTTATTATAAACCAAGAATAGATTGGGAACTTCTAGAAAAATATCATAAAGGACTTATTGCTCTTACGGCCTGTCTTAAGGGCGAGATTCCTAGTTTAATTTTAGTTGGTAAAAAGGAGGAGGCGGGAAAGACAGCCTTAAAATACAAAAATTTATTTGGTGAAGATAACTTTTATTTAGAACTTCAACATCATCCTAATTTACCAGAACAAGAGGTGGTCAATAGAGAATTAATTAGATTAGGTAAAAAGTTAAACATCCCCCTGATTGCAACAAATGATATTCATTACTTGGATCTTCAAGATGCAGAAGCTCAGGATGTTCTTTTATGTCTTCAAATGAAAAAAAAGAAAGAAGACAAGAATAGACTTTGTATGTTAAGCGAAGATTTTTCTTTTAGAGGCGCAGAGCAAATGGAAAAAGCCTTTAAAGAGGTGCCAGAAGCTATAGAGAATACTGAAAAAATTGCTCAGAGGTGTAATCTAGAGTTAGAATTAGGCAAAGTCACTCTTCCTTCTTTTGAAGTGCCAGGCAATCAAACAGTTGACGAATATCTTAAAATATTATGCTATAAAGGGTTAGAAAAGAGATACGATATTAAATTTCCAATTTCTAATTTCCAATTTCTAAACAAATCCAAAATCCAAAATCTAAAATCTAAAACCGATAAAGAAATCTTAGAAAGATTAGAATATGAGTTATCTGTAATAGAAAAAACGGGTTTTGCTTCTTATTTTTTAATTGTTCAGGATTTTGTTAATTGGGCTAAAAGTCAAGGTATTGTAGTAGGACCTGGTCGAGGTTCAGCCGCCGGAAGCATTGTCTCTTTTCTTTTAAATATTACCAATATTGATCCTTTAAAATATGATTTGTTTTTTGAGAGGTTCTTAAATCCAGAAAGAATCGCGATGCCGGATATTGATTTAGACTTTACTGATACCCGTCGAGATGAAGTGATAAGATATGTGGAGGAAAAATATGGTAAAGATCATGTAGCGCAAATTATTACTTTTGGTACTATGGCCGCCCGAGCAGCCGTAAGAGACGTAGGAAGAGTTTTGGGGTTTCCATACAATTACTGCGATAGACTTGCTAAGATGATACCAATGTTTTCTACTCTTAATGAATCCTTAAAAATAAGCCCCGAGTTAAAAGAAACCTATAAAAACGAGGCGGGTGTCAGAAAGATTATTGATACTGCCAAAAAGTTGGAAGGAGTAGCAAGGCATGCTTCCACCCATGCTTGTGGAGTAGTAATAACTCCAGAACCTTTAGATTTTTATACCCCTCGTCAATATGCCACATCTTCTGATAAGACTATAGTTGTTCAGTATTCGCTTCATTCCATTGAGGATTTAGGACTTTTGAAAATGGACTTTTTGGGCCTTAAGAATCTTACCGTTTTAGAGAACGCAATTGAGATTATAGAAAAAACCAAAGGCGTAAAAATCAAAATAGATGAGATTCCGCTTCAAGATAAAAAAACTTTTGGGCTTTTTCGGGAAGGGGAGACAATAGGAGTTTTTCAATTAGAGAGTTCGGGTATGAGGAAATACTTAAAAGAGCTAAAACCCACTACCATGGAAGATATTATTGCTATGGTAGCTTTATACAGGCCCGGACCCATAGAATGGATTCCCGATTTTATCCAAGGAAAACAAAAAAATAAAAAAATCTCTTATCTTCATCCAAAACTTAAACCTATTTTAGAGAGAACATATGGAGTAGTAGTTTATCAAGAACAAGTTTTACAAATTGCTCGAGATTTAGCTGGTTTTACTTTAGGAGAAGCTGACATATTGCGTAAGGCAGTAGGGAAAAAAATACCAGAATTGCTTGAAGAACAAAAAGAAAAGTTTATTGAGGGATGTATAGCTCGAGGGATTCTTAAGACCGCAGCCCAGAAAATTTTTGCTTTTATTGAACCTTTTGCTGGCTATGGTTTTAACCGAGCTCATGCTGCTTGCTATGCTCTTATTGCTTATGAGACCGCTTATCTTAAAGCAAACTGGCCAGCAGAATTTATGGCCTCACTCCTGACTTCTGATTTAGATGACATTGATAGGATTGCCATAGAGGTGGAAGAATGTAAACGATTGGGTATAGAAGTATTGCCGCCTGATATTAATGAATCTTTTAGCACTTTCACAGTAGTAGCCTCTTCACTCAAAGAGAAAATGCCCAAAATTCGTTTTGGGCTTAAAGCTATTAAAAATGTGGGGGGTAATATTGCCAAAGCTATAATTCATGAGAGAAAAACTAACGGTCATTATAAAAACTTAGAAGATTTCTTAAGAAGGATTAAATCCAAAGACTTAAATAAAAAATCCTTGGAGAGTCTTATTAAATGCGGCGCCTTAGATAAGTTTGGTGAACGCAACCAGATGCTTGGCAGTGTTGAAAGGTTATTGAAATTTTTGAGATACGCCCAAAAAGAAAGCAAGAGTAATCAGGGTAATTTATTCGAAAATCTTACGGTTCCATTAGGTCAAGAAGGTTCCCTACATTTAGAAGAACGAGAGACGGCTTCTAAGGATCAAAAATTGACTTGGGAAAAAGAACTTTTAGGACTTTATGTTTCAGAACACCCATTTAAAGAGTTTGAATTCCTTTTTAAGGATGTAATTTGTCCTTGTGGTAAGATAAACCCTCGCGCTATCCCCGTTTCATGGGGAGATGAGAGAGGTAAATCTCCATATCAACATATTGATGGTGAGGGCATTAATGTGGAGGCAAAAAATCTTGCAAGAGTTGCTGGCGTTATTACCAAAGTTCAGAAAATTATTACGCGGGGAGGCGAACTTATGTTATTTGTAAAAATAGAAGATTCCACAGGTAACTTAGAGGTTCTAGTGTTTCCTACGGTTTACAAGTTAAGTCCCGCGCTTTTTAAAGAAGGCAAAATAATTTTTGTAAGTGGCAGAGTTTCCGAGAAAGAGGAAGAAATAAAATTTATAGCAAATGAAGTACAAGAGATAACTATAGAAAATGTTCCGGAACTAACAAGAACCTTTAAATCAAAAGGCGATATTTCTACTTTGGGGGGTAAAATTCATTCCTCGTTCATATCAAAACCCTTAAGGCAGATTTCTAATTTTATTTATCCCCACACTAAAAATTTTGGTGCGCCCCCACCACCTAAAGAATATCCCAATGCTGTCCCGACCAAGTTGGGGTGGCACGGGGTTTATATCTCCCTTCCTCCTATTGTTAAGGAGCGACTTTTGGAAGAGTTAAGGATTATTTTTTCTTCACATCCTGGAGAACATAAAGTATGTTTAGTTGTAACGGATCGTTATAAAACTAAAAAGATAGAAACAAATTTTAATATAGATTATAATAAAGAAGTGAAAGAAAGAATTGAAAAAACTGTAGGATTAGATTCGGTTAAATGCAGTCTTGACTAGTTGAAAATGTTGGATTATAATAAAAGTAACTAATAAGCTAACCTTGCTTAATTTATAATTTACTTAACTCTCAATTTTTATGTCTAACTCCACAAATCCAATTATAGCCAATCAAATCTACAGAAGAATAGCTTTAAGTTTTATAGGATTAACAGTAGTCTTAGTACTTGTAATTCTCTATCTTTCTTCAGCTCGAGCTACTCTTGAGGTTAAATTAGCCAAAACAAATGTAAACATTTCTTTTAAAGCTCCTGTGGAAGAGATTTCGCTTACACCTGATCCTCAAAAACTTGAAGTAATACCAGGGAGGGTCATAGAAGTGACTAAAGAAAAGAGTCAGAAATTTCCTTCAACTGGTAGTAAAACCGTTACTTCCAGCGCTACAGGAAAAATAACAGTTATTAATAGATATAGTAAAACCCAGCCATTGGTGGCCACCACTCGTTTTCTTTCGCCCCAGGGTGTACTTTTCCGAAGTAAATATAGAATAGATGTCCCACCAGGAGGAAAAAAAGAGGTAGAAGTTTATGCTGATAAATCTGGTAAAGAAGGAAAAATTGGTCCTACTCACTTTACTATCCCGGGGCTTTGGGCCGGACTTCAGGATAAAATTTACGGAGAAAGTTATGCTCCTATGACAGGAGGAGAAAAAACTGTTAAATTTGTTACCGGAGATGATATTACTAAAGGTAGAGAGAAGTTATCTCAAGAGTTGTTTGAGACTGCATTAGAAGAATTTGGGAGTCGCTTAAGAGAAAAAGAAACCTTTTTAGCTGAATCTACTACAAAGGAAATCGTGGAAAGTAAGGTTAATGCTACAGCGAATAGTGAAAAGGATGAGTTTGAGGTTTCTTTAAGGGTAAAGGTGGTAGGGGTAGCCCTTGAGGAAGAAAAACTTTTGAATCTAGCTGAAGCAAAACTGAAAGCGGGTCTTGCTAAAGATGAGGAATTAGTAGATATTAATCCTAAAAGCCTCACCTATTCTTTGGAAAATTATGATCCTAAAAAAGGAACGATAGAAATTAAAGCCTCTATAGAGGGACAAACTCTTTTAAAGGAGTCTAGCTCCATTTTTAATAAAGATAGACTTACGGGGCTTACTCAAAGGGAAGTTCAAGCCTATTTTGCTGCTTTTCCAGAAATAGAGGAGGTGAAGGTTAAACTCACTCCTTTCTGGCTAAAAAAAATACCAAATCAAAAAGATTATATTAAACTAATAATTAAAAAGTGATGATACACAAATGTGACACGAATAGGGGAACGAATAAACACTAATAAATTTTAAAAATTTTCGGTAGTATACAAATAAGAGACCCCGTACTAATCTTTCCAAGATAGTACAGGACAGGTAAATCAACACAAATAATTTTATGGGAGAATTTAACGAAAAAAAATTAGGCATAAATAATAAAGAAGACACAATCATTGAAGTTATAAAAAATCTGGAAACAGGTTATACAAGAGAAATGAAGCGTAATAAGCGTACTAACAAAATTGAAGAGGTAACCGTAAAAAACGAGAAAGGAAAAATGGTTGCTTATAAAAATGTAGCCTGGATTGAAGAAATACTTAAAGAAAAAAAAAGAGAGGACACGATAAGAAAATTTTTGGAAATAGAAGTGGGTGATGTTAAACGTGTTGATTAATTTTATAGATTTAGAGTAAAAAATTCGGCAATTTTTTTAAGAAATATCTTATAAAAGTTAAAGCGATGAAGTAGGCTATGTATTTTGGGTACTTACCTTATAAGAGAATGGAGGTTTCAAATAATATGTGCGGAGTCGGACTCCCCACAAAATGTATTTTGGGTACTTGCCTTGTTATATCCCGATTCTATCGGGATACGCGGATTAGACGCTGATGAATGAATATGCCGCTGATTAGACGCTGATAATCTCTATCATAAAACTCAGCGTAGATTCAGCGGTCCCCAAAGAGGTTATGGCGTTTTTTCAGCGTGTTCTTACACCAATATATTGGTGTAAGAACTAATAGAGAATGGAGGTCGTGGCTGAGAGCCTCCTAATGGTTAAACCAAAATATACCAGCTACTAAACCCAAAATTGAATAATAAATTCCGCACCTAGCCCTTTCTGAAAGAAATAGAAAGGACTGGGTGCGGAATAAATGAGCGCTTGAAGGTAAATATTTGTGTCTTCAAGAATTTGGGTGGAACCGCCCTTTATTTGGGTCCCAAAGTTATTTAATACCTTGGGATTTTTGTTTAAAAATTACTAATTTACATAAGTTTAATCAAATCAGGAACAATCTTGGAACTAATTAATTTCAGCGTTTTTTCAGCGTAGCATTCGGCGTAAATTCAGCGTTAAAACCTTTCTTGTATCGAATAGCATTGGGTTTTATTCCGGACTATGGTGAACAATTACGCACTGTTCGTATATTTATGAAAGAAGAAAAAAAACAATCATCTAACATAAAAGTTATGCGGCATTCTGCCTCCCATGTTATGGCTCAGGCTGTAAAACGTTTGTGGCCAGATACTAAATTGGGCGTAGGGCCAGCTATTGAGAATGGGTTCTATCATGATTTGGATTTGAAACACCACATAACCCTTGAAGATTTACCTCGTATTGAAAAAGAAATGAAAAAGATTATAAAAGAAAATCAGAAATTTATAAGAACAGAAAAACCTATTGATGAAGCGATTAAATTTTTGGGTGACAAAAGACAGATATATACTCAAGAATTGGCTAAGGAGTTAAAAGTTCAGGGCGAAAAGAAAGTTTCTTTCTATCAAAATAGGGAATTTATTAATATGTGTAAAGGTCCTCATATAAAGAAAGCCGGCGAGATTGGAGCATTTAAGTTGATTCGTGTGGCAGGAGCTTACTGGAAAGGAGACGCAAAAAATAAAATGCTTCAGAGAGTTTATGGAGTGGCTTTTCCAACCCAAAAAGAACTGGAAGAATATTTAAAAAGCCAAGAAGAAGCTGAAAAAAGAAACCATCGGAAAATTGGACAAACATTAGAGCTTTTTACTATGAGTGACGAAGTGGGACAAGGTTTACCTCTGTGGTTGCCCAAAGGCGCAGCCCTAAGGCAAATTATGGAAGATTTTATTTTGAAAGAATATGTCAAAAATGGCTATGAAATTGTGAGGACGCCTCATATTGGGAGCGAAAAACTTTTCTCTATCTCGGGACATTTAGATTTTTATAAAGAAGGTATGTATGCGCCGATTGAGATTGAAAATGAAAAATATTATTTAAAACCAATGAATTGTCCCATGCATTTAATGATTTATAAGAACACTCCCAAAAGTTATCGTGATCTGCCAATTCGTTACACTGAATTGGGTACTGTCTATCGTTACGAACCCTCCGGTACCCTACATGGCTTAGTGCGGGTTCGAGGCTTTACCCAGGACGATGGTCATATTATTTGTCGGTCTGATCAGTTAGAGAAGGAAATTATAAGAGCGCTTAAATTAACTAAGTATATTCTTACGGTTTTTGGTTTTAAAAAATTTCAAGTTGCTTTAAGTGTTCGTGATCCAAAGAATAAGGAAAAATATATGGGGAAAGATAAAAGTTGGCAGTACGCAGAAAAGGCCTTAGTTAAAGGTATTGAAGTAGTTGGCTGGGAATACAAACGAGAAGAAGGGGAAGCGGTTTTTTATGGTCCTAAAACGGATGTTAAAGTTACTGATGCCATTGGCCGCCAGTGGCAGATTTCAACTTTGCAAGTAGACTTTAATCTTCCTCATCGTTTTGGTATCACCTATATTGACAAAGATTCAAAAAAGAAAGAGCCCTTTATGCTTCATCGAGCTTTACTTGGCTCTATTGAAAGATTTACCGGAGTTTTAATAGAGCATTACGCTGGCGCTTTTCCGGTTTGGCTCTCACCAGTTCAGGTGCAAATTATCCCGGTTGGCAAAGGTCACATTAAAGCCTCTTATAAATTAGTCAAGGAATTAGGAGAATTTGATATACGCCCAGAAGTAGATGATTTAAATGAAACCGTGGGATACAAAATCAGGAAAGCTGAAAAGTTAAAAATCCCCTATATGTTGGTAATAGGGGATAAAGAAGCAAAAGGAAAATCTTTAAATGTACGTATCCGTGGAAAAGAAAAAATAGAAAAAATGACCCGCAAGAAGTTTATTGAAATAATTAGAAAGAAGGTAAAGGAAAGAAGGTGAGGAGTATAAAGATAAGAAGTGGGGAGCAGAAAAATGTGAAATGGAATTCTTGCTGTCGCTTTGCGAAAACTTTGACAGGATAAAACCTTAAAAAAAGAGGCACCCGTTTGTTTCGACTCGGATGCCTTGAGTTTTGAATTTTACTTTTCATTAGTGCTTATAATAATGCCAAGGCATA
>Ga0210016_1003758_pt1 | contig 13200 bp, 14 predicted proteins | sample CryGeyCG2014_300_FD_185454 | JGI IMG/M metagenome (GOLD analysis project Ga0210016, IMG submission 185454) | Groundwater microbial communities from aquifer - Crystal Geyser CG02_land_8/20/14_3.00 (SPAdes) (version 2) | ecosystem: Environmental > Aquatic > Deep subsurface > Groundwater | place... | reverse complement strand
GTAAGGGCTCGCGTTTTAAAATTTCATTGGCCTCTCTGACTAATTCTCTAATTAATTCTTTAACCGAAACTATTTTATTAATCCTCCAGACATTAGAACCGGCAAAAACCAAACCATTGTCCAGATCGCCTTTACGGGCGTTTTCCAGAGCTTGTAAAATACAATAACTTTTATCACAAACCATTCCTATACAACCCTGACATTTCTTAGGATCAGGCTTGGGCGCTTTGCCTGCTAAAACCTTCTCAGTAAAAAGGGTTTTAATTATCCGGCCGGGCAGACCAACCGGCGAATGAACAATAGCAATATCTTCTTTCTTTGCTCTCAAATACAAATTTTTAAATTTTTGATGAACATCGCATTCTTCGGTTACTACAAATCTGGTTGCCATTTGGACTCCTTTGGCTCCAGCTCTTAACATCTTCACGATATCTCGGCCATTAAAGATGCCGCCAGCAGCAATCACTGGAATTTTTATTTCTTTTACTACTTCTTTAACAATATCAATGGTCTTTCTGAAGGGATGGCCTTTAGGAAACCCCAGGTGGCCGCCAGCGTCTTTTCCTTCAACGACAACGGCGGCTGCCCCCATCATTTCTCCTTTTTTAGCCACTTTCAGAGATGAAGCCATGGAAAATATAGGAACATTATATTTTCTGCCCAACTCAAAAATGTCTTCCCTAAATCCGGCCCCCTGAATAATTAAATTAATTTTTTCCTCCATAGCTGCCTTTACCAATTCAAGGAAATGGCCTACCACCCCCATAATATTTATTCCAATCACGCCTTTTGGACCGGCAATTTTTCTGGCCTGTCTTATTTCTGATTTTACTTCGGCCGGGTCGCTCATGCCCGAAACCGCGATAATGCCAATCGCCCCCTCTTTGGCAACATTTCCAGCTAAATTATGTAATGATACTCTTGTTGCCATTCCTCCCTGGATAATAGGAATTTTAGCAAAAATATTTCCTATTTTTAATGGAGGCAGCTTAGTTTGAGGTTTCGGACGCTCTCCTCTTTTTTCTTCAAGATATTTTGTTTTAAACTCATCTTTATCTATTGCGGCTACTGAGAATCTGGCTTCGCATTTTAAATCCTCGCCAACTAAGGCCCGACCTTTAATATGGGCAATTTGATTTTGATAAATGCCCAAGATTTCATCTTTTAAAATAATTTTGTCTCCGGGAAAAATCGGTTTATAAAACTGGGTGCTTCTAACGTCGTAAGCTAAAAAGTGAAATTTTTTGTGGTTCTCCCCAAATTTTTGTCGCAAAAGAATAGTAGAAAGTTGAGCTAAGGCCTCCACTACCAAGACCCCCGGCATAATCTTAAAGTCAACAAAATGCCCTTTAAAATAAGGGGCCTCTTTTGAGGTTTGATAAAAACCAGAAATAGTATTTTCGCCCATTTCGTCAACTCCATCAACAAATAAAAAAGGCTCATCATAAGGAATAATTTCTTTAATTTCTTCTTTGTATAATGCCATAAATATGGTTTAGGATTTTAAATCTTTAATTTTTAGATAATTTTTATTTCTCTGCCAACTTTTCTCCTTTTAGCCGATTGATAGATTAAATTAGCTGTATATAAATCCTGGATTGCCAAACCGGTGGAGTCAAAAATAGTAATTTCTTTTTCGTTTTCCCTGCCTTTTTTCTTGCCAGAAACTATTTCTCCCAAAGAACCGTAAATATCCTTTTGGCTTATAATTCCTTTTGCCAAAGGAACATTGATTTCTCCAGAATGACTTGCCTGTTCCCAACAATCAACAACAATTTTTGCTTCTTTTAAAATTTCCGGTTCTAATTCTTCTTTGTCGCAAGCATCAGCTCCAATGGCGTTAATATGAGTTCCTGGCAAAAGCCATTCTCTTTTGATAATCGGTTTTCTAACAGGAGTAGTTGTTACCAAAATATCTTTTCTTGCAGCCTCTTGCGAGCTTGCTTTTCTAATTTTAATTTTTTCTTTGGCTAAAAGTTTTTCCAAATTTTCAATAGCCTCTTCATTAATGTCATAGACTAAAATTTCTTTTATTTTCCTAATTTTAGTAATGGCTGTTATTTGAGTAATAGATTGTTGACCAGCGCCAATTACTCCTAAAGTTTTTGCTTCTTTTTTAGCCAAATAATTAACCGCCACTGCTCCAGCAGCCCCTGTTCTCAAAGCGGTAATATAAGTTCCGTCCATTAAAGCTATGGGTATTCCGGTTTTGGGGTCATTGAGAATAATTACCGCCATTACTGTTTTTAATCCCTTTTTTGCTTGCCCGCCGAAGCCTCGGCGAAGGCGGGGGTTTTCCGGATGAACATTGACAATTTTGGTGCCGGCCATTTCTAAAGCTTCAGAAAATGAAGGCATTATTCGCAAGTCACCGTTAAATTTTTTAAAATTCAAATAGAGTTTCGAAGGCATCTGAACCCGTCCCTTACCGTAGTCAAAAAAGCTCTTTCTACTACTTCAATAACTTTTTTCATTTCTTTTAATGGTAAAATTTTTTGAACTTCTTTTTGGGTTAAAATTAACATAGTGAATAATGAATAACTCTGTTATAAAGGCAGGCCGCCGTCAATGTTGACGACGGCGCCGGTAATAAAGTTTGCCTGGTCTGAAGCTAAAAAGAAAATTAAGTTAGCCACTTCTTCTGGTTTGCCAAAGCGGCCCAAGGGAGTAAATTTTTTTACGGTTTCGGTTACTTCCGGAGGAAGATTTTCGGTCAGACGAGTTTCAATAAAACCCGGGGCAATGGCGTTAACTCTTACTCCCAATCTTCCAACCTCTTTGGCTAAGGACTTGGTAAAACCAATAATTCCAGCTTTGGCTGCGGCATAATTTGTTTGGCCAAAATTTCCTCTCTGCCCGACCAAAGAAGAAATATTAACAATATTGCCCTGATTGACAATTAACAAAGGAAGAGCAGATTTGGAACAGTTAAAAACTCCGGTTAAATTAACATCAATTACTTTCTGCCATTCTTCTTTGGTCATTTTGGCCAAAGTTCTGTCTTGGGTAATGCCGGCGTTATTCACCAAAACATCTAATCTGCCAAATTCTTTTTGGATTTCCTCAACCATTTTTTCTACCTTTTCTAATTTAGAAACGTCAGCTAAAAAATACTTAGCTCCTATTTCTTGACTGAAACTTTTTAGCGCTTCTTCAGACGGAGCAATATCATTTAAAGCTACTTCGGCTCCGGCTGCAGCAAATTTTTTAGCAATGGCTTTGCCGATGCCACCTGAAGCCCCGGTAATTAAAACTACTTTATCTTTCATAATGTTAATTTGTTTTTATTGTTTAATTAATTGCCAACCTTTAGGCAAGAGGAGACTGGCTAAAAATATTTTTAATAGGTCTCCGGGAAAAAAAGGGTAGAGGCCAGCCGCTAATAATCCTTGGAGGGGAAGAAAATTAGCCAACCAGGAAAGACCAGAAAGATAAATAACAATATTACCGACAATCATAGCTAAAATCGCCGTTTTTATTGTTTTTGTCCAGCCTATTTCAGCTAACCTTCCCACCAAAAAAGCAGCTGCCACAAATCCAATTAAATAGCCGCCAGTGGGACCAATCAATCTGGACATTCCCAAAGGACCGCCAGCAGCAAACCAAAAAGGAAGACCGGTTAAGCCAACTAAAAGATAAAAAATTTGAGAAAATGCTCCCCGGACACTGCCTAATAAAATTCCAGCCATAAGAACAGCAAAAGTTTGACCGGTAATGGGAACTGGCCCAATCCAAAAACTTATTTGAGCTGAAAGAGCAGTTAGTAAACCAAATCCTAAAACTAAAACAACATCTTTGGTAATGCCAATTATTTTAGTTTGGGGCAAAATAAAGTCTATTAAAACTGGCTGTTTGGCAAGGGTGTTCATTGTTTTAAAAACGATCTGCTTCATATTGAAGCTCCAGGATTGCCCGACCGGCAACGGGGGTATCCTCAATTTTAATCTTTTTTAGATACTCTGGCAAATCCTTAACCAGACAAATTTCAGCAAAAATTCTATCTAAATTAAGAGAGTTAAAACTGGCTAAGGCCAGTCCCAAAAAAGCCGTAAAACCATTGGTTTTTTGAATGGTCTGAGCATCGGCAATGGTTAAATAGTTGGGCAGAACCTCTTGGACATTTTCTATAATCTTTTCTTGGCTGGAAAGATATTGCAAAGAAAGATATGACTCTTTCTTTAAGAGTTTTAAAGAATTTTCAGCTGCTCCTTTTACTCCCATTTTGGTATCTAACTTTAAAATTGGCAGGTTAATTATTAAATCGGAATTAAAAACCTCTTCGGAAATTTCAAAAGTGAGACCATCTTCTTCTTTTTTAACAAAATTGCTTTTAGCCAAGTCTAAAGGAATAATTTGGCGATGATTACAAACATCAAGAAGTTGAGATTTTTTAGCTGAGGCCTCAATTGGAGTTTCATCAAAACTTTGAGCTGCAATCTTAATGTTTTTTGTTCCACCGCCAATTTTCGTTAAGTATTGTATTAAACAATCTAAGAATTTGGGGTTAGTGTTAATTGCTAAATAAGGATGTTTGGGAGCGATTAAGGTTGGTAAAATCAATATTTTAGTTTGGGAATTAATTCTCAAACCACCCACCAATTCTATTACTTTTTCCATTGCTTCTGAAATATCGTATTTTGTTCGCCAAATAGCTACAGCGTTTTTATCTGGATTGGGTTTGAAACTGACTTCTTCTCCTATTTTATATTCTTTAATTGATTTTTGAGCCCATTTATTTCCATTTTCATCTTCTAAAACAAAAACGAAATAGGGCGCTTTTGGGTGCAAAATAGTAGGAATGGCGACCTTAGAAACGCTAATTACTTTAGCTTTTTTAGCTGAAAGTTTTTCTAATTTCAAAAAGCAATCGGGGCATTTCTCAATTGGGTATTGCCAGATATTTTTACATTTTGGACATTGAAAGAAAGCCATAAAATGTTATATTTTAAGATATTATATTATGAGAAAGACTTACTACTTGCTGAATAAATCTAGAAAAGATTTGAGAAAAGAAAAGTTTAAGAAAGTCGTCCTCGGCGGAACATTTAATAGACTTCATCCAGGTCATCGCTATTTTCTTTCGATGGCAGGTTATTATGCTAAAAAGGTAATAATTGGACTTTGTTCTGACCAAATGGTAAAAATCAGGAAAAAACACCGCAAAAATATCCAAACATTTGAAAAAAGGAGGGGGGCGATAGAAGAATATCTCAAAAAGATCGGTCTTAGATTTGAAATTATCGAAATAAATGATATTTATGGTCCGGCAGTTAAAGATAAAGGAATTGAAGCGATTTTACTTACTGAAGAAACTTATCCCAACGGAAAGAAAATCAATAGACTCCGAAAAAAAAATAAATTAAAAGAACTTTATTACATTATTCTTCCCTATCTTTTAGATAAAACTGGTAAAAAATTTAAATCTTCTTCAAAATATGAACAGTAACGCTACCGCCAGCCCCGCCAATATTATGGCATAAACCAATTTTGGGATTCTTTACTTGCCGCTTGTCACACCTTTCCCTTAATTGATTCGCTATCTCATAAATCTGAGCTAGGCCAGTCACTGAAATCGGATGGCCCTTGGCTTTCAAACCGCCAGAAGGGTTAATTGGTAGCTCACCATCTAAATTAACCTTCCCGCTTCTAATCAGTTCTGCCCCCTTTCCAATTGGGGCAAAGCCTAAATCTTCATAAGAGAATAACTCAACTGAGGTGAAAGCATCGTGAACCTCGGCAACATCAATATCTTCGGGTTTTATTTTGGCTTCCTCAAAAGCTTTTTGGGCGGCTAATCTCGTGGCTTTAAAATGAGTGATAATTTCTCTGCCAAAAGTTAAAAGATAATCAGTAGCCATTCCAGAACCAATAATTTCAATATCAGTTTTATCCTGAGAAAGAATAACTGCCGCTCCTCCATTAACCGACAACGAACAATCCATTAAACGAAAAGGAGAAGCCACCACTGGAGATTTTTTAATATCTTCTAAAGTAACTGGTCTTTGATAATAATACGCCTTGGGATTTAAGGCGGCGTTGCGGTGGTTTTTATAAGCAATTAAAGCCAAATCATCCATAGTCGCTCCATATTTTGCCATATACTGCTGCCAGACTAAAACATTTTGAACAGGAAAAAGCATTCCTTCTGGTTGCTCAATCGCTCTTTCAGCAGCTGACATTATCCAATCAGTAGTTACTTCGCTGGGACCATCTACCAATTTTTCCCCGCTTACTGCTAAAACATTTTTAATGCTTCGGCTTCGCTCAGCATCAACCCCGAGCTTTGTCGAGGGGTTGAAACCTAAACGATTAGCCACCCAGATGGCTACCCCGCCGCCAGCACAAACTGAAGGAAGTTCAATAATAGGAACATTGGTTTTGAATAAATCAGAGAGTAAAGAAACTTTATGGGTCTGGTGTTCACCGCCAGCGGCGCTGGAAATAGCGCTTAAAACAATAGCATTAATATCCGAAATTTTCATTTTGGCATCTTCTAATGCCTCCATAGTGGCTTCATAACAAAACTGCCACCAGGGCTTGTCAGAATAATCAAATTTTGTCATTCCAATCCCTTTGATATACATACTTTGAATTACGAAATTCCAAATAACAAATTCCAAATAATAAATAAATTCCAAATTCCAATAACCAATTAAAATTAAAAGAAATTGACTAAATAAATGTCCAATTTTCAATTTTAAATTTTCAATCAATTTTCAATTTTTAAACATTTAAAATTCATTTAAAATTTATCATTTAAAATTTATTTCATAAATTTATTTGATTGGAGTCCAGGCAGCTAATAAGGTTCCTGGCCCGGTATGGGCACAAATCACTGGTGAGGCTAAACTAACAAAAGGAACTTGGGCTTTGATTTCCTTTAGCATTTGTCTTAGTTTTTCTGCGCCCTCTGGGTTATCAGCATGACCAATAATTACTCTAATTCTTTTTCCTTCTTTTCTGGCTCTTTGACTTTCTTTTGATATTTTTTTGAAGAGAGCTTCAGTCATATCTTTGGCAAAAAGAATTCCTCCTTTAGTTATTACTCCATCCTTTATTGTTACTAAAGGATGAAGGTTTAATTTTTTCATCCTTCTTATCCAATTGGCCTGAAATTTAGTTAATCTCCCTCCAGCTTCTATCCATTTTGGGTCTTCAAAAATACCATAAAGATGAGCTTGAGGAATTAATTTCTTAACCTCATCAATCACTTCATTAATTTCTCTCTGCTCTTGAATTAGCTCAATTGCCCTTAAAACTAAAAGGGTTTGACTGGCAACAGCATGTAAAGTATCCAAAATATAAACTCTCTTTCGCTCTTCCTCTGATAACATCTCTTTTGCCTGACAGGCAGAATTATAGCAGCCGGAAAGCTTGGAACTTATAGAAATACATAAAACTTTATCAAACTTTTCAAGTTGTTTTTTAAAAACATCAAAATAAGATTTTGGAGAAGGTTGAGCAGTTTTTGGAAAGACCTTAATTCCTCGTTTATCCGCTTCCCTCATCTTCTGGTAAATATTTTTCCCAGGCAGATTTTCCCCTTCCGGCCAATCAACGATAGCATCAACTGTCTCAATCTGATACCTTTCCATTACTTTCTCTGGTAAACAAGTAATATTATTTTCAGTCACAATCCCAATGGAAATTTCTCTAACCGATGGCTCACCAACCACTTCTTTAGCCATGTCTTCTTCTCTTAAGCTAAGGACTTCACCGCTATCTTTGATGATTCGTTTAACTTCATCCGGATAATCGGTATGAATATGGATTTTCATTTTGTTTCCAACTTGAACAATATCTAAACAATCCCCCAATTTTTTTAATTTTTCCCGAATAGTCTTTTGGTCAGTTTCTAAGTCTTCTATTAAAGAAACAACCTCATAGCGATTAGAAAGAACCTGAACAAACCTCTTAACCTTTTCTGAGGGCTTTTCCTTGCCCTCTGAGACTTTGGCAACAGAGGGTTCTATGGCGTCTAAATAACTTTCTAAAATCATTAAAAAACCCAAACCACCAGCATCAACCACATTGGCTTTTCTAAAAACTTCCATTTTCTCTCTAGTGGCCAGAAGAGCTATCTGGGCTTTCTCAATTGCTACTTTTAAAATATCAATAATATTAGACTTTTTTTCTGCCTCTTTTTTAAAGACATCGGCAGTGGCATCAATTACGTCTAAAATTGTTCCTTCTTTAGGGTCTTGAATACTTTCTCGGGCTCTTTTTGCTCCTTGAGAAAAAGCTGCTGCCAGCTTTTGGGCATTGACTGGATTTTTATTTAACTGAAGCAAAAAACCGGCTAAAAAGCCAGTATAAATTACTCCGGCATTCCCTTGAGCAGAAGCTAAGGCGCCATTCAAAATAGCAGCAGAGGCTTCCTGCAAATCTTTATATTCTTTTTTTTCTATTGCCCCTTTAATTCCCAAAAGAGTTTTAGCCAAATTGCTTCCGGTATCCTGGTCTGGAACCGGGAAAACATTAATTTTATTAATCTTTTCTTTCTCTCTCTCGATTCTCTCATAAGAAGCCAACATCATTTTTTTTAATTCTTGTTGGGTTAGAAATTTCATAATTACAAATGAGAGTGCGGCTCCCGAAATGAAACCTCGTTTTTATTTCGACCGAATGAAGTAATTATGTCAATATAACTTGTCATGTTGCTAAAATAAAAACCCTTTTATGTAAAAATTAAAGGGAGTTAAAAACTAGAAAAAGAGTCCAACATTTAAGAGAACTTGTTTTTTATATCTTCCAATATTTTCTTAGCCATATCTTTGCCTCCCAAACCAAAAGCCAGCCCGATAACCAAAGTTAAGGTTGCCAAAAAAGCAACAAAGCCGCTTAAAATTAAAGCCGGCACAATTTTTAGTTGATATAAAATAGCTAAAGCGGCTAACATCCAAATTGAAGACCTTATTCCTTGACCTAAAATTTTAGAATAAGTTATCTTCTCTTTTTCTAAACTGCCAATAACAATTTTTTGAGAGAAATCGACAGCCAGCAAAGCCAGAAGAAAAATCAAAAGAGCAATGAAGATATTAGGTAAAAAGCTAATCACTTGAACCAAAAATTGGCTGACCCCGGGCAGTTGAGCGATTTCGGCAATAGCCATTAAAAAGAGAAGAAAAATACACCATCTAAAAAATTCTCCCAATGTCCTGGGAATATTAAAACTAATATCCATCTTAGCTAAAGATTCTTGCCATCCTACTCTCTTTATAATTTGATTTATTTTAGTTTTTTCTAAAAAACGGGCAATTCCTTGGCCAATCCACTTGGATATATACCAACCGATGATAAAAACCAAAATTATCTCTATGAAGCTGGGAAGTGTTTCTATAAAAGCTTCTCCAATTTTTGAAAAAGTTTCTTGGAACATATTTTTAGCTTTTTAGCTTTTTAGCTTATAGTTACAATTTTCAATTTTCATTAAATTTACAATTTCCCAATTTTCAAACATTTGGTAATTGTTTCATTGAAAATTTATTGAAAATTAGAAATTAGAAATTGAAAATTTATATTAGAAGCTGATTTACCATTTGGCTCGGTGAATTTTTAAAAGATACCCCAACCGATTAAAAATTATATGCAAAATAAAAGTTAAGGTCAAGAGGGTTGTCCATAACTGGAACCAGAAATTATTGATATTAGAAATATTCCAGAGATAAGGAGTTAAAAAAATTGCTGCCCCGATAACATAATTTATTTGGTCAAAAGGAAGCCATTTTGCTCCTGGTTCTTTTCCTAAACGACGTTTTAAAAAAGCAAACAAAATATCGCCGCACAGAGCGCCCCCAGAAATTAAAATTCCAAACCAAAATAAGTTAATTTTACTGTAATCAATTAAGCTAATTTTTTGAATAAATAAGAAATTTTCATAAAGCCAACCCTGAAAGAAAACCATTAAAATTCCAACAAACAATCCAGCTATAATTCCTTTCCAAGTTTTATGACTTCCCAAAATGGGCTTTCCTTTAAATTTCTTCCCTTTGTCAATAGGTCTGTAAAGAAATTTGAAAGCGCCACTCCTTTTAGCAAAAGGCGGAGCCATATTAACAAAATAAGCCGGAAGAAAAAAATATAGGCAAGAGAAAATCCAATTAAACATAATTATAATTTGTTCTCTTTGCGTTTCTCCTCTGCCCCTCTAATCTATAGAGGATACTGCATTTTCAAAATGAGAAATTTTAGGTTTATGGGGAGGATTAATTTCAATGGCAATTATATCAATTTGCCATTTTGAATTCAATAGAATTTGTTTTTTAATCAGCCAGCTTTCAGCAATTTTTGAGATTTTTCTTCGCTTTTGAAAATTAACTTTCTCTTCCGGGGCAAAAAAGGAAGACGGTCCTTCGCCAATATTAGTGATAGTTTTTACTTCTACAAAAGAAATTACATCTTTTTTCTTAGCTATAATATCAATTTCTCCTTTTGAAGGGCTGCCCGGTATTTTAAAAACATAATTTTTATCTAAAATTCTGTAACCCTTGCTTTTTAAATAATCTATAGCAATTTTTTCTCCCTGATTCCCAACTTGTTTTGAATTCATAGTGGAACTTGTTAGAAAAAGTTAGAACTTTCTACCAAGAAAATCCCGACGCCGACTTCTGAAAAATTACGCTCGGGCGGGCACCCCATAGCAATCCCTCGCTTACGCTCGGGATGCTACGGGGCAAGAAAATTTTTGTTTACCCCGTAGGGAAACGAAGTTTCTCCTTCGGGGCCCGCCCTCGCTTTCACCGCTTCTTTTTTCGCCGCCGCTGAAAAACTAATAAAAAGTGGTTTTGAAATATTATTTTCCATAAAATTATTTTTTCAATCTTTCAACCTCTAATTTAATTTCTTCAATAACCTCCGGATTATAAATTTTCTTTTTATCACCCTCTTTTATTGAAATAACATAAAAAACTTTACCGCCGTATTTTTCTGTAAACTTTTGATGTGTTTTTTCTTGTATTTGTTTTTCTTTAAAAATTTGCGAAATATGAGAAACACCGCCTGCGGGTTTGATTTGAAGTCCGATGTATTTTCCGTTTAATTTAATAAAGAAATCAACATTAAATAATCTGTCCCATTCGTCGGGAGCCGGTTCAATTTTTACGCCCAAAATTTCCTGCAATTGTCCGTAAATAGTTGCCCTTTCTGTCATATATCCGTCAAATGTTCTCTTGATAACCAAATCAAAAATATAGGTAATACAATCTTCTTCTGTGATAGCTTCAACTTCCGAGGCGATAACTTCCGTTATTTTTACATAGAGCTTTTTGCCCAAATCAACGATGTGTTCTTTTGGTTTAACGTTTTTGAAATAATAACCCTCCCAATCTTTAATTGTTTTAGGCGCGCATTTTCTGATTTCTTCAGAAACAGCTCCCACATTTCTTTTGAAATTCATTTGGAACCTATTTGTCGCCGAATTTAAAATCCATTCTTTTGCCATATTATTGTTGTACCTGCCCCGTAGGGAATTTATTCTCCTTCGGGGTTAAATTCAAAAATTTTAGTTTATATTTATAATCAAAATTGTCGTCAACATCTACGAAACCGGTTTTTATTAAGTGGGCGTTGACAAAAGTTTTATTTTGTAAATATAAATAGCAGAGTAAATTATTTTCGTTATCGTATTTTGAGCTATCAAACTTAATGAAAACTCTTTGATTTTTTAGTTTGGCTTGTAAAAATTCCACTGCCTTATTAAACATTTTCTCTTTCGCCTTAATACCAATCAATCTAACCACTAAATCATTATTTAGCATAATTTTTTCTGGGTTTATAACTTGTTTTACAGAATATAAATCAACTCTTTCATTATTCACAGAATCAATTTTTGAGCCAAATTTTAATTTTTTAGGATCAATCTTTCTGTTAAATTTTATTGAATCCTTAAAAATATAAGGCAATTTTGAAATTTCGTTTTTAAAATCTGTGGTTTTATTTTTTTGTTCTATAATTTCAAAAATTGTATCCTTAAATGAATCTTCCTTATAAGCCCCTATTTTTTCTTTTATTGTGGGCAAAAACTTCTCATTGATTTCAAAGCCAACAGAGTTGCGGTCTAAATTTTTTGCCGCAAGCGTAGTTGTGCCACTTCCCAAAAATGGGTCCAAAATTGTATCACCCATAAAGCTAAACATTTTTATAAGCCGTTTCGGTAATTCTTCAGGATACATAGCTAAATGTTTATCTTGTTTCTCGCCGCTAAAATTCCAATGTCCTGTAAAATACTGATTCCAATCTTCTTTGGACATTTTAGATTTTTCTTTTATTTCCCTTGATACAAATGGCGATTCTCCCAACTTTTTAAAAATCAAAATAAATTCGTAATCTAATTTAATTATTCCGTTTCTCGGATAAGGGAAACTGCCCATTATAGTCGCTCCGCCTGTAGTATTCATTGTTGTCGCTTTCTGCCAAATAATAGCACCCATATAATCAAATCCTATGGTTTCGCAAAACTTAATTATTTCTGTTCTAATCGGAATAATTTTATATCTACCATAATAAACCGAGCGAGCAAATTGATCGCCTATGTTTATACAGAGACGACAACCATCATTTAATACTCTAAAACATTCTTTCCAAACTAAATTGAGATTATTGATATAATCTTCATAGTTATCATCAAAACCAATCTGATTTGAAGCCCCATAATCTTTTAATTGCCAATACGGCGGCGAAGTAATAACAAGGTGAACAGATTTATCTTGCAACTTTGCCATATTGCGAGAATCACCAATTATAATTTTATGATTGGTTTTCATACCACTTATTTTATTATATCTTCTATTGAAACACCAAGCGTTTTGGCTAATTTCGCCATAACGAAAACTGACGGCTTTTTGATTACTCCAGTTTCAATTTTGGTTAGTGTCGTGTAGGGAATATCGGCTTTTCTGGCAAATTCGTCTTGCGAAAGCTCAACTTTTAGCCGTAGGGCTTTAATCTTTTTCCCCAGTTTATTATCTTGATTATTTTCCATAATTTGATAACATTAAATTGTTCTGCTATAATTCTATTCAGTTATATGATACCAAATTTAATAAAAATAGGCAAACAGATTTTAGGGAGTACCTTATTGTTGCCCGCGTATGGGCGGGTGGGACAAGGGCAACAATTCTTGGCGGCGCATTTCGCTTTGCGAAATACGAAAAATTGCGGCGGCGAAAAAAGAAGCGGCGAAAGCGAGGACGGGCCCCGAAG
>Ga0210016_1003756_pt1 | contig 13207 bp, 10 predicted proteins | sample CryGeyCG2014_300_FD_185454 | JGI IMG/M metagenome (GOLD analysis project Ga0210016, IMG submission 185454) | Groundwater microbial communities from aquifer - Crystal Geyser CG02_land_8/20/14_3.00 (SPAdes) (version 2) | ecosystem: Environmental > Aquatic > Deep subsurface > Groundwater | place... | reverse complement strand
AAAACCGGCCAGATTGCGCTTGCACGACCCCGAGAATGCGTCTAATCACCCGCCACGTTCGGCGGCAGATGCGGCCCGGACAAAGGCGCTGTGGTAGCTCAGTGGTAGAGCACTCCCTTGGTAAGGGGCGGCTCTGCGGGCCAAGGCGGCTGAAACTAAAGGGCTTTTCCAGAGCCCGCTTGCACCGGGGTAACGCCCGGGGTAGCTATCTGGAAAACGGCTCGCTGCCGTAGCTCAGGGGTAGAGCACTCCCTTGGTAAGGGAGAGGTCGAGAGTTCAAATCTCTCCGGCAGCACCAGAAACCACCAGAAAATCAACCGGATAGACAGTCTCGGCGGCGCGGGATTCCCCGTTACCCCGGCGTTACCCCACCCGGAGCTGCGTCGTTTGAATCATTGACTACATCTTGTGGAAGTTGTCCAATGCACCGCAAGGCGCGGAGGCAACCCATTGGCAGAAGAGCGGTTTCACATAGCGGAGTGGTATGGACACCCCTTCAAGGACCTTGGCGACTGGGACCGCGTAAGGCTGGCCGGTCACAACGTGGGCGGCGCGGCCATGTCGAAGGCGGAGCTGGCGCGGATGGTCGCCCTTGAGGAACTGGCCGCCCTCGGCACGCTCAAGCCCAAGGAGGCCGACAGGCTAAACGTCCTGCGCGACAAGCTCACGAGGCAGCAGGCGGAGGAACTGCCCTGCCCGTTCCGCACGGACAGCCCGCACCCGACCTGCACCAAGCCGGGCGGCGTCTGCTCAATCCGCATCTACCGCGAGGAGGCCGGGACCATTGAGCCCATCGAAGGGGAGCGGGGGCGGCTGCGCGCCCTCTGCCCTTGGCGCTTCCATCAGGACGGCACCGCCTTCGACAAGATCGGTGAGAGCCTCCTGTCTGACCCCGCGCCGCTCCGGGCCGGTGAGGTGGGCTTCCTCGAATCAACCGGCAACCTAGACAGTGACCCGGGCGAGGACGTGGGCCGCATCGACATGATCCTCGTGAAGTCCAACGGCCCTGACGGGAGCGCGATGGAGTGGGCCGCGGTTGAGGTGCAGGCGGTCTACTTCTCCGGCAAGAAGATGAGCATTGAGTTTGACCACCTCCGGCTGACGCAGGGCAAGCTGTCCATGGCCCAAGAGAAGCGCCGCCCCGACTACCGCAGCAGCGGGGTCAAGCGGCTGATGCCTCAGCTCCTGACCAAGGTGCCGACGCTCCGGCGCTGGGGCAAGAAGATGGCCGTGGTTGTTGATGCGCCGTTCTTCTACTCCATGGGCAAGATGGAGCGGGTCCCGCACCTGTCGAATGCCGACATTGTCTGGTGCTTGGTCGATTTCGTTGACGATGGCGATGGCGGGCCGTTCAAGCTCAAGGTGGTCGAGCAGTTCTTCACGACACTCGAAAGTGCCACCCTGGGCCTGACGGGCGGCGTCCCGGTTTCGCAGGGCGAGTTCGAGAAACGGATCAGGGCGAAGTCCGCAAGCTAGGCAGTTGCCGGATTTACCCTTTGTTGTTATATCTGGGACAAAATGAGAACATCGACACAGGCGGGCACCATGCAGAACACAGCAATCGACCTATTTTGCGGCGCGGGCGGCTTGTCGGCGGGCCTAGAGATGGCGGGATTCAAGGTGTTGGCGGGCAACGATCTATTCGCGGCTGCGGGCGACACCTTCACCCGGACACACCCCAACGCCAAGTTCATCAACGTCCGTATTCAAGACCTTTCGGTTTCGGACCTGATGGCACAGACCGGGCTCCGGCGCGGGGAACTCACGGTGCTGGTCGGTGGCCCGCCCTGTCAGGCCTATTCGGTTTACAACCATCAGCGCGGGATGCACGACGCCCGGGCCACCCTGTTCAAGGAATATCTGCGCTTGGTCGAAGGCCTGCGGCCGGAATGGATCGTGATGGAAAACGTCACGGGCATCTACTCCATCGGTGACGGCGAAGCCGTGCGAACGATCAAGGAAGAACTTGGCGCACTGGGCTATGCTGTCGAAGATCGGGTGCTGCGGGCCGAAGATTACGGGGTGCCGCAGGAGCGGCGGCGTGTTGTGTTCATCGGCAACCGGATCGGTGCACCGATCACGCATCCGGCCCCGACCCACGGCCCCGGCCTCCAACCCTTCACCACGATCAAGGATGCCATCGGGGACCTGCCGCCGATTGCCAACGGCGAAGATCGTGGGCGCGTCCCCTACCTCTCTGGCGAACCCACTGCGTTCCAGCGCCTTATGCGCGGCGATGCGACCACCGTGGCCGACCACGCCGCGCCTAGGCTTGGTGCCGTCAACATCGAACGCCTTGCCCATATTCCACCGGGCGGAAGCTGGCGCGACATTCCGTTCGACCTCCTGCCCGCCGGGATGCAGCGCGCGAAGCGGTCGGACCACACCAAGCGCTATGGTCGGATGACGTGGGACGGGCTTTCCTGCACCGTCCTGACGAAGTGCGACATCCACTGGGGAGCCTACATACACCCTGACCAGACCCGCGCCATCTCAGTCCGCGAAGCCGCGCGCCTACAGGCGTTCCCGGACTGGTTCGAGTTTTCGGGCTCGCGCACCGACCAGTATGTCCAAGTCGGCAACGCGGTTCCGCCCCTGCTTGGCAAGGCGATTGGCGACCACTTGATGCAGTGCATCAACGCCCAGAGTGTCGCGGCCTAAAGTCATGAGTTCGGGCCGGGGATAACCACCCCGGAAGGGGCGACGATTCAGCCAGTCGCGCGCCCCAGTTTTCACACGGTTTTCGGCTGCCGGATTTTCACCCCCTGTCCGACCCTCAACCGGGTGCTGCGTAGCGGCAATCACTCCCGGATTTAGGCCCGGGTTGTGTCGCGGAAGTGGTGGAAATTCTCCGGCAATGTTGTCCGGGCGGGTTGATTTGCGCCTGATCAGGCGACGGGCTCACCTGTCTTTGGCGCGATGGGCCGTAACAGGGTTTCCCCGCCATCTGCTTGCCGCATCCGGATCTGACCGGATGCCAGGCGCGCCCAGAGCAGCATCACCTCACAGGCCGCCTGACCGATGATCCAGACTGGCCATCCCGCAAATTACACCAGCTTGACGGACGCTACCAGCGATCCCTGCCCTTTGACCCGACCAGTCCGCACCCAGACGGGCCGGCAATCCGCCACGGGCAGCGCGGGTGTGGAGGATTTGACGGGGCGAATCTGCCGATCATCTGAAGCCCCATGGAGGGCGGTGCCCGACAGCGGGGGGGGGGCGGCAACGATTGCGGTCAACTCTTTATGGCTGAAGCCACCCTGACCTCGATCATCGCGCTTGCGGTGACGTAGCGCCCGCCCGTCGGGGCGGTCGGACGCTGCCCAGGCCGCCAAGGCGGCCGTTAACCGGGCCGGGACAGGTTCAACCGCTCGGCGAGACCCAGAGACTGATAGTGCCGCACAAAGGGAAGCAATTTCGCGACGATTGGGTATCAAGTGTCGGGTGGCAAACACTAGATCACCAAGGCTGCCCCGCGACCGGCTTCGTCCCCCAGCTGGGCAAACTCGTTTGAAAGGCAAAAAGAGACCGTCCTGAGATGCCTTTACCGACCCATCCAGCCACCATCGACTGTGAGTATCGTACCAGAGACATAGTCCGATGCTGCGCTCGCCAGGAATACGACCGGCCCCGCGAAATCCTGTGGCGTGCCCCAGCGTCCGGCAGGGATACGGGCAAGAATCGAGGCGGACCGGTCGGGGTCGGCGCGCAGGGCTTCAGTGTTGTCAGTGGCGATGTAGCCGGGCGCGATGGCGTTGACCTGGATGCCTTTTGCCGCCCATTCGTTGGCAAAGGCCATTGTTAGCTGACCGATCCCGCCCTTCGACGCAGCATAGCCCGGCACGTTGATGCCGCCCTGAAACGTCAGCAGCGAGGCGGTGAAGATCACCTTGCCACCCCTGCCCCGCGCGATCATGCCGCGCCCAACGCTCTGCGTCAGCAGGAACTGGGCGGAAAGATTGGTCTCGATCACTTCGTCCCACCACGCCTCAGGGTGGTCGGCGACGGGGGACCGGCGGATGGTGCCCGCGTTGTTGACCAGAATGTCGATCGGTTCAACGTCCATCCGCGCCGCGAACGTCTTCAGCGCGGCACGGTTGGCGAAATCGACCGCTTGGCCGGCAAAGCTGCGGCCCAGGGCGCGGACCTGCGCGCCGATCTCGCCACCGTCTGGCTCCATGCTGGCCGACACGCCGATGATGTCGGCCCCAGCATGCGCCAGGGCCAACGCCATCCCTGCCCCGATGCCACGTCGCGCGCCGGTAACAAGGGCGGTCTTGCCGCTCAGGTCGAAAAGGGTCATTCCGCACCCCCGATCTCGATCAGAGTCTTCATCGCAGTCGGGTTGCCGTCCAGCGCCTCAAACGCGGTCTGCACCTGCGCCAGCGGGTGGCGATCGGTGATCAGGCGGGCGACGGGCAGCCCTTCGGCGATCATCTGGATGGCGCGGTCGTAATCCTGCGACTCGTAGACCCGAGCACCGTGCATCGTGATTTCGCGCCAGAAAAAGCGGAACAGGTCAACCTGCGCCTTCTTTGCATGGATGGCCACCATCACGATCCGGCCCCGGGCGCGCACCGCATCCGTCATCAGATCGACGCCGGGTTGAGTGCCCGACACTTCGAACACCACATCCGCGCCCGCGCCACCAGTTTGGTCGAGCACGGTTTCAGCGACGTTCACCGCCTTGGGGTTCAGCCCTTCAAAGCCCATCTCGGCGGCCATCGCCAGACGACTTTCGTTGATTTCCGACAGGATCACGCGGGCACCTACGGCCTGGGCCACCATCGCGATCAACATTCCGATCGGCCCGCCGCCGATGACCAGCGCGACCTCGCCGGGCTGCAGCGCGGCGCGGCGGACGTCATGAACGGCCACGGACAGTGGTTCGACCAGGGCCGCCACGTCCAGCGCCACGCCGTCGGGCAGGCGGTGCAGCGTGAAGGCGGGCACCACCCAGCGGCCCTGCATCGCGCCGTCGGTATCGAGACCCAGAAACTTCAGGCTGTGGCAGATGTGGCTATTGCCAGCGAGGCAGGCAGGGCAGGTACCGCAGGGGTGCAGCGGGCGCACCACCACGGCGTCGCCCGGGGCAAAGGCCGCGACGTCGTCGCCCACCGCAGCCACGTGACCCGACATTTCGTGCCCGATGATCCGGTTGTGCCCGACGCGGGCATCCATGTTGCCGTGATAGACATGCATGTCGGTGCCGCAGATGCCGACGAAGGCCACGTCCACCGCCACCTCGCCGGGGCCGGGTTCGCTGGTGGGCACGGGTTCGACGGCGAAGCGCCGACCCCCGCGATAGAAGGCTGCGGTCTGGGTCATGATATTGGCCTTTCAGGTGATTGCGTAGGGGGCAAGGCGCGGCCAGTCGAATGCTACGCCAGTGCCGGGGGTGTCGGGCGCGATGCAGTGCAGGCCGTCCAGCACAAGCGGACGGGTGGTGTAGGCGTCGAGGGGAAAGGAATGCACCTCGACCCAGCCGGCATTCGGCTGCGCACCGACGAGGCTGACGTGCAGTTCCTGCATCCCGTGCGAACAGACCGGGATGGCGTGGTCAGCGCACAGCCGCGCCGCACGCAGCCAGCCGGTGATACCGCCGCAGTTCGATGCGTCGGGTTGCAGATAGGCGCAGCGCGACTGCGCGACTGCATATTCGAATTCGTGGATCGTGTGCAGGTTTTCGCCCATCGCCAGCGGCATCCCCGTCGCCTCGGCGATACGGGCATAGCCTTGATAATCGTCGGGGATCGTCGGTTCCTCGAACCACAGAAGATCGAGGCCGGCAAAACCCTTGGCCGCCGCAATCGCCTGATCGACCGACCAGCCATAGTTGGCATCGACCATGAAGGCGCGGTCGGAACCGAGCGCCGCGCGCACCGCCTCGGCCCGACGGAAATCATCCCGCATGTCGGGCTGGCCTACCTTGATTTTCACCCCCTGGTAACCTTCGTCCAGAAAACCACGCACGTTGGACAACAGCCGGTCCAGCGGCAAGTTCAGGTCGATCGCGCCGCGATAGGCACGGCTGCGATTCGACGTGCCGCCCGCCATGCGCCAAAGCGGCATCCCGTCGCGCCGACCACGCAGATCCCACAGCGCGATATCAATGGCAGATATGGCGAAAGACGCGATGCCGCCGCGCGCAACGTAGTGGACGCGCCACTGCATCGCATCGTGGATCGCCTCGACTCCGTTGGCGCGCTGGCCCAGCAGGAACGACCGCAGGTCATGGTTGACCATCGCCAGAATGGCCCGCCCGCCGAACCCGCCTGTGTAGGTGTAGCCGGTGCCGGTCAGGCCGTCCTCGGTGGTGATTTCTACTGTCACAAGCTCAAAATGCGTGTGGTCGCCGTGCTTTGCGTCCGACATCACCTCGGGAAGTGGGACGCGGAACAGCCGGGCCTGAAGGTCGGTGATACGGGGCATGTTATCCTCGGGTTCGGGCGGCAGGGCGGGCGAGCCGCGCCTGCAGCAGGATGACGATCAGCAGGAACAAGCCGCGGATGACCGACTGCCAGTTGGCCGACAGGCTGATGGTGCCGCGCCCGTTTTCAAAATTCAGCAAGTTGAAGACGAGCCCGAACAGAAGCGCCCCCGCGACGGTGGCCGGAACCGAGCCCATGCCGCCGGTCAGCAGGGTGCCGCCGACCACGACAGCAGCAATCGCTGCAAGCTCCCATCCGGCACCTTCCAGCGGTTGGCCGGCACCATAGCCCGAGGCCAGAAACACCCCCGCCAGCCCGGCGCAGCCACCGGAGAAGACATAGACGAACACCTCGGCACGGCGGGTTTTCAGGCCCATCAGGTGCGCGGCTTCCGCATTGCCGCCGATGGCGAGCACGGTCCGGCCCAGCGATGTGCGCGCGATGATGACCCAGGCGACGACGACGACGACCAGCACCACGAGAATCGTCCAAGGCAGAAGGTTCGCCACCTTGTTCATCCCGAGCCATGTGAAGTTGCTGCTCCAGTCCACCGGCACGGTGCGGTTGTTCGACAGCCGCAGGGCGCCCCCCTTGGCGGCCAGCATGGTGGCCAGCGTCGCCATGAAGGGCGGCAGCCGCAGCCCCGCGATCATGCCTGCGTTCAGCGCCCCCGCGGCAAGCCCGGCGGCCACGCCCGCAGGCAGCGCCACCACCAGCCCCATCGGCGACAACAGTGCGGCAACCACCGAGGCCAGCGCCGCCACCGTGCCAACCGACAGGTCGATGCCGCCGGTCATGATCACCAGACACATCCCCACCGAGATCACAACGAACATCGAGTTGTAGCCGAGAAACGACGACAGGTTGTAGGCCGAGGCAAAGTTATCGTACCGCAGCACCCCGAACAGGATCAGCACGATCAGCGCAACCCAGACGGCGGCATGACCCTGACTTGACAGTCGTTGCATATCATTGCCTCCGCCCGCGTTGCAGCCACACCGCGATGGCGATGATGGCGGCAGTGACGATCAGCGTCATCTCGTCCGACACGCCGTTTGCGATCAGGGTGTAGCCCATCAACTGGATGAACACCGCCCCAAGCAGGGTGCCGACCATCGGTGCGCGGCCCCCCGAAAGCGCTGCTCCGCCGACGACGGCGGCGGCGATGGCGTCAAGCTCCATCAGTTGCCCGATGCGCGCCGCGTCGGACGCCGAGTTGATGGCGACGACGATGAGCCCCGCCAGCCCGGCCAGCGTGGCCGCGATGACATAGGTCGCGATCTTGATCCGCGCCACCGGCACGCCCGACAGCACCGCTGCGCGCTCGTTTCCGCCGACCGACAGCAGATAGCGGCCATAGATCGTGCGCCGCACCACCAGCGCCAGCCCGATGGTCAGGATCAGCGCGATCCAGCCCTGCACCGGCAGGCTCAGGACGCGCCCGGTGCCGAGCCAGGTGAAGGAGGGGTTGGTAAAGGTTTGCAGGTTGCCGTTGGTCAGCACCTGCGCCACGCCACGCCCCGAGATGAAGAAAATCAGCGTGGCGATGATCGGCTGCACGCCCAGAATCGCGATCAGCACGCCGTTGAACACGCCGCACAGCGCCGCCACCAAAAGCGGCACCACGATCGACGCGGCCAGACCCGCACCGGGGTTGGCCAGCGCCCAGTCCGACAGGAAAATGATCGGGGCCAGCGCCCCCGCCACCGCCATGACCGACCCCACCGACAGGTCAATCCCGCCCGAGGCGATCACCAATGTCATCCCCAGCGCCACGATGGCGATGGTGGCGACCTGGCTGACATTGACCGCCAGTGTCTGCATGTTCAGGAAATTGGGCGTCATCGCCAGGTTCAGGGCGATCAGCACCCCCAGCGCCACCAGCAGCCCGGCCAACCGGGGATCAAGCCTGCGGATCATGCGGCACCGCCCGCGGACGGTCCGGCGGCCATCGCGTGGATCAGTTGATCCTCGGTCACGCCGGGGTTGGACAGGCGGCTGATGCTGCGGCCTTCCTGCATCACGACGATGTCATTCGCGCCCTCGATCAGCTCTTCGAACTCTGACGAGATCAGCAGGACCGCGCAGCCCTGTTCCACCCGTTCGCGGATGATCGCCTGAATCTCGCGCTTGGCCCCCACATCGACGCCGCGCGTCGGTTCGTCGAGAATCAGCAGGCGTGGCTCGATGGCCAGCCAGCGACCCAGCAAGACCTTCTGCTGGTTGCCGCCCGACAACTCGCGGATCGGCTGGTCCATGTGGGCAGCCTTGATCCCCAACGCCTTGATGAAGCCCGCCACGATCGTCCGCTCGCGCGTCGTGTCCACCACGCCCATCCGGGACAGACGGGGCAGCAGGGCCAGCGTCAGGTTTTCGCGCACCGACAGGTCGGGGATGATGCCTTCGGTCTTGCGATCCTCGGACAGGAACGCCAGCCCCGCCGCAATGGCCGCGCGGGGCGAGGTGATGGCGGCGGGCACGCCGTCGATCAGGATCTGGCCACCGCTCAGCCGGTCCATCCCGAAGATCGCACGCGCGGCCTCGGTTCGGCCCGATCCCAGCAGGCCCGCCAGACCCACGATTTCGCCCGCGCGCAGTGTCAGGTCCAGCTTGCGCAGGCGGCGGTCGGTGGACAGTCCGGTGGCCTCCAGCACGGCCGCGCCGCCCTCGCGCCGGGGACTGCCTGCGAGTTCGGTCATGCCCGCCTTGCGGATATCTTCGGCGCTGCGGCCCAACATCCCGGCGATCAGGTCGAGTTTGGTCAGCTCGGCGATCCGCGCCGCGCCAACGGTGCGGCCATCGCGCAGGATCGTCACGACGTCGCAGATCTCGAAAATTTCATCAAGAAGATGGCTGACATAGATCACTGAGGTGCCCTGTGCTTTCAACTGCCGGATGACGCCGAACAGCACCTCGACCTCGCGCTCGTCCAGCGACGAGGTGGGTTCGTCCATGATCAGCAGCTTTGCGTCCATCGACGCGGCGCGGCCGATGGCGACCAGTTGCTGAATGGCGGTCGGATAACTGCCAAGCGCCCGGTGGGGGTCAAGGTCGATCCCGAAGCGGTCCAGCACAGTGCGCGTTCGCGCCTCGGCCACGCGCCAGTCGATCAGGCCCAGACGGGTGCGGGGTTCATACCCCAACACGATGTTCTCGATCACGGTGCGCTGCGGCACCAAGGTCAGTTCCTGATAGATCGTGGCGATACCCGCCTCCTGCGCCTCGCGCGGAGAGCGCAGGTCGACGTCGCGGCCTTGCCAGCAAACAGTGCCGCTGTCGCGCCGGTAAACGCCGGTCAGGATCTTGATCAGCGTGGATTTGCCCGCGCCGTTCTGGCCGACGATGGAATGCACCTCGCCCGGAGCGATCGTCAGCATGGCATCTTGCAGCGCCGGAATGCCGCCGAAGGATTTGGTGATCGCGGTCATCTGCAGCAAAGGGTCGTCCATCGTGGGCCGGGTGTCCTGTCGTTGCGAAAGTTGGGGGCCGCATGACGCGGCCCCCGCAAGGCCTGCTGACCGGAAGGGGTCAGTAGGCCCCGGCCAGATTGTCGGCCGCGTTTTCCTTGGTGAAAATGCGGTCTTCCACCTTGATCCAGGGCTCGATCGTTTCGCCAGCGGCGTATTTCTTCATCGTTTCACAGGCGAGCGGGCCGAAGAACGGCGAGCTTTCGACCGTGACGCCCATCTTGCCGTCGATGATCGCTTGCAGCGCGTCGCGGGTGCCGTCGATGCTGACGACCAGCACGTCGGCGCCCGGTACCCGGCCCGCAGCTTCCAGCGCCTGAATGGCACCGATGGCCATCTCGTCGTTGTGCGCATAGACAATGTTCACGTCGGGGTGCGCCTGCAGCAGGGTTTCCATCACCTTGCGGCCTTCATCGCGCGCGAAGTCGCCCGAGCGGGATTCAAGAATGGTAAACCTGCTGTCGGCGCCGATCGCGTCGTCGAAGCCCTTCTTGCGGTCATTGGCGGGCGACGACCCGGTGGTGCCTTCCAGTTCGATGATCTTGCCGTCGCCCTGATGGTTGGCGATGACCCATTCCGCCACGCGGCGGCCCTGATCGATGAAGTCGGACCCGAGGAAGGTCACATAATCCTTGCCGGCGGTTGCGACCGATGCATCGACCGACCGGTCGACGAGGAAGGTCGGGATGTTGGCCGCCTTGGCACGCATCACGGCGGGGATCAGGGGGCTTTCCTCACGCGGCGGCAGGAACAGAACATCGATGCCCTGCGCAATCATGCTGTCGACATCGGCCACCTGCTTGGCCGCAGACCCTCCCGCATCGGTTTGCACCAGGTCCCAGCCGCAGGTCGCCGCCGTGTCGACAAAGCTTTTGGTCTGAGCAATGCGCCACGGGTTATTGCTTTCGGTCTGGGCGAACCCGACCTTGTAGCTGTCCTTGGCGGCCAGCGGCGGCAGGCCCTGCGCCAAGGCAAGACCCGTCGACAGGGCCAGCGCCGTTGCAGCGGCGCCCAACAGGATACGTCTTTTCATGTCTTCCTCCCAGAAATGCGGCGGATGCCGCAAGGTTGCGGACCCTCTCAGGCCCAGTTGAGGTACATCGTCTTCTTTCGGAGATATCCGTCGAAGCCGTGTTTCCCATCCTCTCCGCCCAGACCCGACAGGCCCCAGCCGGAGTGGAATCCTTGAACCAGTTCACCGTTGGTCCGGTTGCAGTAGATCTCGCCGAAATTCAGGCGAGCGGCTGCGGCCATCAGACGGCGGCGATCCTGCGTCCAGACATAGGCCGACAGGCCGTAGTCGCTGTCGTTGGCAAGGGTCAGCGCCTGATCGAAGCTGTCGACCGACATCGCGGCGACAACCGGGCCAAACACCTCGTCCTGCATCACCGGCAGGTCGTTGGTCGTGGTGTGTAAAACGGTCGGGGCCATCCAGTGTCCCTTGGCAAAGGCCCCGTCCCGCAGCGGCCCACCGCGCAGCAGCACTTCGGCCCCGGCAGCAATGGAGGCAGCGGTCAGCGCCTCGACCTTGTCGACTTCGCCCCGGCTGACCTTGGGGCCAAGGTCCGGGTCGGTCAGCGGCATCCCGATGCTCAAGGCGGCAGCCTGTGCGGTGAACTTGGCCAGAAATTCGTCGGCAATCGCGCGATGCAGGTACATCCGTTCGTTGCAGGTGCAGACCTGGCCGCAGTTGGTGAATCGCGCCGTCACCGCCGCCGCCACGGCGCGGTCGATGTCGGCATCCTCCATCACGATGAACGGGGCCTTGCCGCCGAGTTCCAGCCGCAGAGTCTTGATCTGCGCCGCTCCCGCAGCATAGATTTCGCGGCCCGCGCGGGTCGATCCGGTCATGGTGACCATATCCGCGCCTTCTACCAGCGCCCGCCCCAGCGTGCGCCCGTCGCCGGTGACGACGTTGAACAACCCGGCAGGCAGCCCGACCTGTTCGGCCAGCGCCGCCAGTGCCAGACCCGACAGCGGGGTGAATTCATGCGCCTTAAGGATAAAGGCGTTGCCCGCCACCAACGCCGGCCCCAGCTTGCGCGCGACCAGCGCCAGTGGATAGTTCCATGCCGTCAGCCCCACCACCACGCCATGCGGCAGACGGCGGATCTGGATTTCCTCGTCCGGCGCATCAGAGGGCAGAATCTCGCCTTCGATCCGCCGCGCCTGTTCGGCAGCAAAACGCAAAAAGGTTTCCGTAGCGCCCACTTCGCCCTTCGCCTGACCCAGCGGTTTGCCCTGCTCGGCCACGATGACCCGCGCAAGAAGATCGGTATGGGCCCGCACCGCGTCCGCCAGCGCCTGGACCGCCTGTCCGCGTTCCACGGCAGGCCGCCGGGCCCAGGCCGTCTGTGCCTTGCGCGCCGCGTCAAGGGCCATGGCGGCCGTTTCGGCAGTTCCGGCGGTGGTGGTGGCGATAACGCGTTCGTCGGCAGGGTTTTCGACTGCGTGACCGTCCGCCATGCTGTCGCCCCAGCGGCCATCAACGAACATCCGCGCCCGTATCGGAGGGCCATCAGTCTCGAGATTGGTCAGTTCTTGCAGCACTGCGACGCCTATTTTGGTATGACAAAACTTGCAACAGTTGGAGATAAAAAATGGCGAATCGTCAAGCGAATTTTGGGCCAGATAAATGCAATTATGCCGGAATATTCACTAAATTGCTCATAATGCTCAGCAAAATGGACTTATAGATTCTTATTGGAAAGTTTAATCATACCAAACAAAGATGCTTGCGCTGCTTTTCTTGCTTTGTATAGTAAGACCAAACCAGAAACCGGAGCGCCGGATGCCCGACCAAATCGCCCGTTCCAGACCATCGACTTACCGCGCCGCTGACGCGGTGGTGCGTCAGATCGAAGCCCGCATTGCGGCGGGCGATCTGGCGGACGGAGCACCGCTGCCGTCCGAACGCGACCTGATCGAAACGTTCGGGGTAAGCCGGACCGTGGTGCGCGAAGCAGTGGCGACGCTGGCCTCGCGCGGGATGGTCGAAAACCGTCCACGCTTTCGCCCGGTGGTCCGGCGCCCCGGCTATGACGCGGCGCTCGCGGCGGCGGATGGGGTTGTGGTGCATCTTCTGGCGCAATCGGGCGGAGTGAAGAACCTGTATGACACCCGGATTTTCCTCGAGGCCGCGCTGGTCCGCCAGGCCGCCCGGCAAGCCCGCAAGGACGATATCGAGGCGCTGAAGCGGGCGCTGGACGCGAACGAGGCCGCTATCCCCGACAGCGCCGCCTTCTACCGCACCGACGTGGCGTTCCACGCGGTTTTTTACGACATCCCGAAGAACCCGGTCTTCCCGTC
>Ga0210016_1003752_pt1 | contig 13223 bp, 12 predicted proteins | sample CryGeyCG2014_300_FD_185454 | JGI IMG/M metagenome (GOLD analysis project Ga0210016, IMG submission 185454) | Groundwater microbial communities from aquifer - Crystal Geyser CG02_land_8/20/14_3.00 (SPAdes) (version 2) | ecosystem: Environmental > Aquatic > Deep subsurface > Groundwater | place... | reverse complement strand
CATGCCACTTTCTGGCAGTCGGGCCCGGAGTATTTGTAATATCGTAAAAATTATTTTCCAGATTGACATATCCGTCGGCGTCCGCCGTTCCGAAAACCATAGTATTTTCCTTTGGGTTTCCGGCGTTAAATTGATTATATGTCGTATATGTTGTAGAGGAACCGGCATAGAGACAATTAAAAATTAAAAATGTAAAATGAAAAATGATACAGGGTGTCATTCCGTGCTTGACACGGAATCTATAGATTCCCGATAGAGACATTCGGGAATGACTTTTACAAGTAATTTTTAATTTACAATTTTTCATTGTTTTAAATTGGTAATGTGAAAATAAAAGTTGAACCCTTGCCGAGACCGTCGGATTCCACCCGGATTTTTCCGCCGTGAAGTTCTATAATTTTTTTGGCAATTGAAAGTCCTAACCCAAACCCGCCTGATTCACGGGTTAATGATTGGTCAACACGGTAAAACTTTTCAAACACCTTTCCCAGATTTTCTTTAGAAATCCCTTTCCCGTTATCTTCAACCCCGATTTCAACTTCGCCGGCAGATTTTTCAAACCAGACAGATATTTTTCCGCCTTCACCGGTATATTTTATTGAGTTTGATAAAAAATTAGTGAGAACCTGTTTTATCCTTTCGCTGTCACAGTGAACGCAAACGGCATCGGCTGAAAAAATCTCCTGCGTAATTTCTATTTCTTTGTTATCGGCAAGCACCTGTATTTCTTTTATCGCATCGTTGACCAATTTATTTATTTCACAATGTGATTTTTTAATTTCCATAAAACCCGCTTCCATTTTGGCGAAATCAAGCAGGTCATTCACAAGCGATTTCATTTTATCCGTCTGTCTTGAGACAATCTCAAAAAGTTTTATTAACTGTTCATCTTCTTTCCGACGAGGCCCTTTTCTTTTGTCTGTGTTGAATTCTTTCCTGTTCACAACAAGTTCAGCAGCGCCGGAAATCGCCTGAAGCGGCGTTTTTAATTCGTGTGAAACGGTGGATACAAACTCGTCTTTCAGTTTATCCATTTCTTTCATAGAAACCAATTGCGATTTAATTATTTTTACTTCCAGTGTTTTTTCAATGGTCATTAGAAGTTCCTTTATCTCAAACGGCTTGATTAGATAATCATCCGCACCTTTTTTGAGACATTCAATCGCAGTTTCAATCGTCGCATGAGCGGTAATTATGATAACCTCAATTTTAGGGGAGTCCTTTTTGATAATTTCCAAAAGTTTCATCCCGTCAATTTCCGGCATTCTTAAGTCAATTATTGCGACATCAAAATTGTCATTCTGAGCGGAGCGAAGAATCTTAACCGCTTCAAACGGATTAGTCGTTGTTTTTACGAAATAGCCGTTTTTGGTGAGCGCCTTTTCAATAAATTTCAGAATTTCCGGTTCATCGTCCACAACAAGAATTTTTTTTGGCTTCATATTTGTTCTCCTGTTTGTGTCATGCCGAATTCATTTCGGCATCTTATTCCAGCATCTCATGGGATTCCGAAATAAATTCGGAATGACATTCTTGGCTGTCATGCTGAATTCATTTCAGCATCTATACTTAAATCCTTCCATTCAGGATTAAAATCATTTATCAATTTTATTTTCCAATCTCTGTGCCAATTCTTTAACTGCTTTTCTCTTTTTATTGCACTTATGATATCACTTGTTACTTCGTAATATACTAATTTCGTCAGGTTGTATTTTTCCGTAAATCCTTTTACCAATTTGTTTTTATGTTCATACATTCTGCATTCAAGATTATTGGTAACCCCGATGTAAAGAACTTTGTTGCTTTTATTTGTAAGAATATAAACAAAATAATGTTTCATTGCTTTTGGGATGCCGAAATAAATTCAGCATGACACGAAGTGTCACTTTGTGTCGCCTTTAAACTGTTTTACCCCCCCCGGTGTAGACAATTTGACCACGAATTCCGCTCCCTTGTTTTCACCGTCGGAAAAAACATAAATTTCTCCGCCGTGTTGTTTCACAATTCCGTAAGAAATAGAAAGCCCGAGACCGGAACCGTCTTTTCCGGTAGTGAAAAACGGTTCAAATAGTTTTGAAATATTTTCTTTAGGAATACCGATTCCGGTATCCTTGAAAGAAATGACAACGAAGTTGTCATCCCGAACTTGTTTCGGGATCTTAAGAGATGCTGAATCAAGTTCAGCATGACAACTTGTTGTTATCGTCAATGTTCCGCCTTTGGGCATTGCCTTCCGTGCGTTTGTAATCATATTCAAAAACACTTGTTCAATATGCGACGGCGAAACCGTTATTTTCGGCAATTCCCCGAATTTTTTTTCAACCTTTATCTTTTTAAGTTCAAGTTGTTTCCCGTATAATGAAAGTGTCTTTTCTAAAAGTTTATTTATATCTTCGGGAACAAAATTCATTTCCTGCTGCCTTGAAAAATCCAGAAGCCCTTCTATTATTTTTTTGCAGTGAAGCGAGGCATTTTTTATCGCCTCTAATTCCTCGTTTTTTGTTTCCATAAGCAAAAGTTCCGTGTTGCCGAGTATGGTCTGCAGGGGATTTCCTATCTCGTGTGCAAGCCCCGCTGCTAACTCGCCGACAGAAGCAAGCCGACCCTGATGAATAAGTTGTAACTGAAGTTGCTTTATCTCTCTTAAATCCCTTAAGACACAGACAATTCCCAAAATCCGATTTTGATATTTTACCAAAGAAGCAGTTACTGAAACCGGTATTTTTTGTGTTCTTCCTTTAGTAAAAATTTCGGTTTCATAATTTTGAATAGAACCGTTCTTTGATAGAATACCAAGTCCGATATGCTGTAGCAGTTCTTCTTCTTCTTCTTCTTCTTCTTCTTCTGCAAAAATTATTCCCGCATGCTTACCAACAAGTTCTTTTTCTTCAATATAACCTGCTAATTCCATAGCGAGCGGGTTTGCCACAGTGATTCTACCCTTAGAATTTATCACAATTAAAGGGTCACCGATGCTTTTTATCGTCTCTTCTAATTTCATCTTTTCCGTGATATTCCGCGATAAATGAACAAACTTTACGATATTACCCTGTTCGTCCCGAATCGGATACGCCGAGACCTCAACATATAGCGGTTCACCTGATTGAGCAAAATGTGTATGAATGAGTGTTTGTGGTTTACCTGTTTTTAGAACCTCAACGAGCGGGCAGGGGTCCTGCGGCGGCTGACAAACGCTATCTCTTTTATGCGTTGCGTGATAACAAAAATCGCCGATTATATCCCCGTAAGCATCTTTTTCCTTATTATTTGCCCAGATTACCTTAAAATTTTTATCAACTAAAAAAATTCCGTCCTGTATACCTTCCGTTATCTTTTCCCTTTCCGCTAATGCATTTTGAATTTTTGCCATTTGTTCATAATGAAAAACTTTAAGTATCCCGCTTACTGTAACAGCAGAAACTATTGCACAGAATGCGCGAAAAACTTGAACCGGAATTTTTACGGTTAATAAAAACGAGTCGGTATTGAGCCAGTTAGCAGGGAAGAAATCACCTTTCGGGACTATTAGACCGCTTAAAGTTCCATAAATCAAAAATGCAAGCCCTGCTAATAAAAAGTGCGCTTTGACTTTTAATGGCTCAAGTTTTTCTTTTTCACATCTGTAATATGAAAGAAACCCAAGACCGGTTAAAACACAGCCGGGAAATCCTAAAAGATACCTTGCCCAGGTACTACCTGTTTTCCAGAAATCAAAGGATGTAAAACCGGCAATAAGAATAAAAATTCCTATAATAGGCGATAACCACCAACCAAACGGTTTAGCAATTTGTTTTCGCCAAGAAGGACATTTTGAAGATGTAATCCTGAAAATCCGTCTTCCAAATTCAAACAGAAAAAAGTAAGAGATAACTAATGCAAACCAGCGTACTAAATCTAAACCCCGATTTTGTCCTCTAATAATAGCCCACATATCTAGCCATTCGTTTATTCCGTGAGTTATACCGAAAAATGCTAAAAGCCATAAAATTTTTGCGATACTAAATTCACTCTCTTTTTTTGGCTGGAATGAAATAGCAAGCCCCATCACTACGAATGAAAGTCCGTAAACAAAAAACACAATATCCAAATTATTCTGAAACCACTGACAGACCAAATCCATTTTTTTATCCCCCCGGTTTTATTCGGTTACATTCGGGTGCTCTCTTATATCTTTCCAGGAAACAGTCATACAATTCCTTCTCTTTTTTTCGCCAGTTTTCCTGAAACAAACAATATCTGAAAAAACAGTTGTTACTTTTGAGAATTTTTTTTATTTTAACATTTTTATTCGAGTGTTTTAAGTGCTCTTTCAGTCGTTTCTTTATATTCTTTGTACTTCCTATATAAAACGCTTCTTTTTCAGTCAGTAATTCATAAACCCCGTTTTTTTCAGGCGAATGTTTTATTACTGTTTCAATGAGTAGCGGATAAACACAAGAAAAGACAGAAACAAATGCAAAATACCTATCGCATGATAATCTTTTTTTGTAAGACGGTATTCCGAGTTCTTTCCGATAATAACAAACTGTCCTTCTTGAGACAGAAAGAGCAAATTCATTTTTTAGTAAATCCTTAATTTGAGCATCATTAAAAGTCAAAGATGACTTTTTTTCAAACAACTTTTTTAGATATATTTTATTTACATCTTTTGTGGTTTGAAAAAATGTTCTTAACCGTTTTTCCTCGCCAAACGGCGTGAGCACCGAAAGATTATTTACCAACCGGGAAATCCAACTGATATCCACCGACCCGGGAAGCATTTTTACCAATTGTGTCTGGCTGAACGGTGCCAAATCACTGATATTACCCGTTTTTAGATACCGCCGCTGTTGTTTAATTACCCCTTTTAAGACCCTGTGCGTAAGCAGGTTTCTTGAATTTATTCTTTTTATTTTATATGCAAGATACGAAGTATTTTTAAGCCCTGCCTGCGTGCAAGTGCGGGACGAATTCCCAGAAATAATATAAATTTTGTTAAGAACATTATCGGTATATCTAATAACGAAATTTTTGTTGTTGGTTGATATTACCGCCACTACTTTTTTAGAATATTTTTTATTGCTGAAAGTCCTTCCGTTAGATAATTTTTTTTCTTTTTCTACAACCCTTTTAAATAGCGACGATGCTTCTACTTTTTTAACAAAAACTTTGTATTTCTGTAACGGTAATTCCAATAAATTTGCAAAGATGATGCTGCCGATTTTTGTATTTTTTACTCTACCAATTTTTCTATCTTTCCTTTGAGTTGTTCAACCGTAAACGGTTTTATCAGATAATCGTCGGCGCCGGCTTTGATGATTTTTTCTTTTATTTCTTTGGAAGAATAGGCAGTTATTGCTAAAATTTTCATATCTTTTTCTGATTTGTCCAAATGTTCCAACACCTCAAAACCATTCATTCCCGGAAGCCGAATATCAAGTATCAACAAATCCGGCTTAAACTCAGCGATTCTTTTTCCCGCTATAAAGCCCTCGGTTATGGTTTCAATTTTTATTTTTTTGTAAAATTTTTTAATCGCTCTGGAAATGAACTCCAAAATATCTTCATTGTCGTCAACTATAAGGATTTTTTTTGTAGCGGGCGAATTGCCATTCGCCGTTTTTTCATTGGATAGCAATCCAACCGCTACATTATCCGGAATTGGCATTTCGTATTTTTTAAGGAACTCAACCAAATCGTTCCATTTTATCCTTCTATGCCCGCCGGGCGTTTTGTATGCTTTAAGCAGCCCCTTGTCAATCCAATCAATAACCGTTGAAATATCCGCATTTACCATTTGTGAAATCTGATAGGTTGTTAATGGTTTCATCTGCCCCCCCAATAATCCTAAAAATCCCAACTAGCCCAATATAAGTATAAAGTATTTTCGGAGTTTTGTCAAGAGGAAAGATTTTAGGCGTATTCCCGATGGATAAATTATCGTCGGTAAAATACAAGTTTGTGATTTTTTACACAAATAAAAAATCACCAAGTTATCATTGGTGATTTGTCCATACCCCGCTTATGTGTCTTCTTATGGAATCTTCAAGCATTTATCTATTTGTTATTATTTTCATTCTTAAAGATTTTTATATTCCCTGACGGCGAAAGATAAACTTCTTCTAATTGGGACAAATGTTCCAATTGCCATAGTTTATTATACATTGAATCTTTTTTTACTTTTTGTTCTATATATGGAGTCCTGCTCAAAATCACATAACCGATTTTATTCTCGCTTAAAATCCTTTTTGCTTTTTTCAAATCCGTTTCAAGGAAAAACTTTTCAAGTATAATAAGACCCTGCGGCTCAAGATGCATATTGGTTGCAACGGTCGGTCTTTCGGCGACATAAACGATGCCATTGCCGTATTCGGATGCCGATGGTAACACTCCATATTCAGGATTACTGCAAGAAACTTTCGGCGAGTTTTCTTTAAGCCATAAAAATGACTGATAATACTCCTTAAAATCATTTTTCGTTATTTTGTGAATACCGTATCCGTAAAAAGTAAAAATTAAAATTGCAGGGATAGAAACTAAAAATTTTGATGTTTTTAACGGTTTTTTATTTTTGAGGATTTGCTCAATTTTGATTTTTGAATTTACCGACGATTGTTTTCCGTTTTTGAGGATTTGCTCAAAAATGTAGGCGACCAGAATTGCAAAATTTACTGAAAATAATCCGGAGAATCTTGCTCTTTTCAGTGTTAAAATTCCTAATATAACGGTTGAAATTAAAAGAAATATTTTTTCAAATGCCGGAACTTTAACAGTATCTTTTAAAAACACAACGACACCGTATAAAACAATAACCAATATAACCGCAACAAATGTGATATCTAACATTCCGGAGGTAGATGTAATAAATGACTCAAATTCTCCGAATTCGCTGAAAAATTGAGGCGGGCTGCTACTTAAAAAATTTATTCCGGCGAAAAGTCCTCCCAAAAAACCACCCGAAAAAAGTAGTGCGTAAAAAATCAGGAAAACTGCAAATAACCCTGCCATAATTATAAACTTTCTCTTTTTTGAAAAAACAACGAGGCACTGAAAAAAATAAAAAATCAAAAACAACAATAAAAAAATCCATATCATATACGGCTGAAAAAGAGAAATAGTATCAAACGAGATTGCATAAATTTTTTTCCAGTACGGATTACGCAGTAACATCACGCCAGAAAGAGCAGTTGCATAAGTTATAATTGCCGTCTGAAATAATCTATCGGAGGTTTTTTTTGCCAAAATATCAAAAATCATTTTGACAAGCACGGATATTCCTAAAATCAAGATAAAAATTGTTGAACCGACCCAAGTCCCGACTGATATGAAAATAATTATGCCGGACAAAAAAGCATATAATAATGATTTTTTTACGGCAAAAATAAAAAACAAAATAATTAAAATGAAAAAAAACGGTTCTGCAAAATGGTGGTCAAATCTTGCAAAAGTCGTATATAAAATGTGAAAAGGCATAATAGCAAAAACGACGGATGCAAAAATGGAATTTTTTTCCGACAAAATATTTTTAGAAAAAAAATAAACAGGAAAAATTGTTACGGCTCCTATTATAGGCGGTAATAATGCGCAAATCCATTCAATAAGTTTAACGGACGGGAAACCCAATCCCAAAATTAGACATAAAACTGCAGTTAGGTAATCAAAAACCGGGGGCCAGAAATGGTGTGTTCCGTGCGGAAAATTAAGAAACGGTTCAAAAAGAGGAAGTTTCGGAAAATTTTGGATGGCTGATTGAACTCTTAATAGATGACAATAAGCGTCGGAATCACCTGTAAAAAATAAGATTTGCCCGTTATAGATTTGATTGAAAAAATTTGAAACCCGCAAAAAAAGTGCAGAAAAAAATATCAATAATAAAATCTTTTTACTGTTCATTTATCTGTATGATTTTGTGACGGGACTTTTCGCCTCTTTTTATAAAGATTTCGTTTTTTCTAACCTTAAAATGTTCGGCAAGAAATTCAATCAGTTTTTTATTTGCTTTTCCGTCAACAGCAGGGGCGGTAATATAAACTTTATACAAGGCATTCTCAAATTTTATATCGTTTTTTCTTGCATTCGGGATAACTTTGATTTGTAAAATCATAAACTTTCAATTAGTCCAATTGATCTAATTGGATTTTTCCAGTTTTCTTATAATTCCATACAAACTTTTATTAACGGGTACGGGAACTTTTAGTTTTTCTGCGATTTTTACAACCGCACCGTTCAGCGAGTCAATCTCGGTTTTTCTCTTGGCTAAAATATCAGCGAGCATTGAATTGGTGTTTTCTGATGTTGCAAGACATATATTTTTTATTCTCTGTGCGACATCGGAAAACAGAATTTTTATTTTCATCTTTTTGGCAACTGTTACAACCTCTTTTCCCGCCTCCACGGCAACCTCAAAAAGATTTTTGTAATTGATTATTTCCCCGTTTCTGACGCCGGAAATCGCAGCGACAGGATTTATTGCACAGTTCAAAACAAGTTTTGACCAAATTACTGACTCAATCTTACTGCTTAAAGTTATCTTTATCCCGCACTCATTAAAAATATCTGCGACTTGTCCGGAAAAATCGCTTTTTTCAATTATAGTATCTCCTTTACCCATGTGAATAATCTCGCCTGATTTTACAAGCGTTGAAGATTCCGATGTAATCCCGCTGATAATCGTTTTTTTATAAAAATATTCGGAGAAAACTTCATAATTTCCGAGGCCGTTTTGGAGAGTTAAAATAACCGTATTTTTACCCATCATTTTTTTTATTGACGGAACAGTTGAAATTGTATCGTAGGATTTTACAAGAATTATTATAAGGTCAGGGCGGCATATTTCAGCGGGATCGGTTGTTATTTTTAATTTTGAAGACGGGATGGTTGTTTTTGTAATGCCCGAAATTCTAATTCCGTTTTTTTTAAGTATTTTTTCTGTTTTTTTATTTCTTGTTAAGATACAAACATCATTACCGCCTTTTGACAAAATTCCAGCAAAAAGCGTGCCCATCGCACCTGCACCGATGATAGTTATTTTCATTTTAAGAAATCTATGCATTACCGAAGCCGACTTTTCTTTCCAATTCCGAAGAAACTCTCACCGCACCGAATTTGTCTTCGTATTTTTTTATGTTATCCGCAATCGCCTGTAATAATTTTTTTGCATGGGCGGGGCTCGTGATTATTCTGGCACGCACTTTCGCTTTCGGCTGCTGCGGCTGGACATACACAAAATCAAAAACAAATTCCGTCTCATTATGCGTTATAAATGCAAGATTGGAATAACTTCCTTGCGCCGTTACATCATCAAGTTCAATCTGTATTTGAACCGGTTTCTGCTCGCCTGTTTCGGACATTGTCTTTACCTCCTTGAAATTTTTTCCCCACTTGGTATAAACAAGTTTGTTATCAGCGCTCGCTCGGAAATTCAAAAACTTCGTTCTTGATTTTACTCGCTCGTTTGATAATAAATATGTTTTCCCTTAATGAATTTTTTTGGTTCCGACATAAAATTATTCGCGGAGTTTATCCCGATTTTTATCGGGGCTCACCCCCCAATAAATTGGGGGGCTACATTTCGTTTTGTTTTTAAACCGAAATAATACTTAATAAAATCTACCGTTCTTTTCGCTGCAAAACCGTCGCCGTAAGGATTTGTGCTTTTCGCCATTTTATTGTATTCGCTTTTATCGGTTAAAAGTTTTTTTACTTCTTTGAAAATTGTTTTTTCGTCCGTTCCGACCAATTTTACCGTTCCCGCTCCGACTGCTTCCGGCCTTTCCGTAACGCATCTCATAACAAGCACAGGTTTTCCCAAAGACGGCGCTTCCTCCTGCAAACCGCCGGAATCCGTCAAAATCAGGTATGAAATTTTCATAAGATTGGCGAGGTCGGAATAGTTTAACGGCGGCACCAAATATACGTTTTTTAAATGCTTAAGAATTTTATGAACCGGAATTTTTATATTGGGATTCGGGTGAACAGGATAAAAGATTTTGCAGTCAGGAAATTCTCTTGAAATTTTTTTAATAGCATTGCATATATTTTCAATCGGTTTTCCAAAATTTTCCCGTCGGTGTGCGGTGACAAGAATCAAGCGAGTAGCGAGTAGCGAGTAGCGAGTAGAAAAAACTTTTTTTAATGTTGGGTTTTGGAATTTATGCTTTTTTTTCAGAATCATATAAAGCGCATCTATAACTGTATTACCCGTGATAAAAATATTTTTCGGGTTTATATTTTCTTTAAGGAGCGCTCTTTTAGCCGTTAATGTGGGACAAAAATAAATATCGGAGATAGCATCGGTAAGTCGCCGGTTTATCTCTTCAGGATAAGGATTGAATTTATCGTAAGAACGCAGACCTGCCTCAACATGCCCCACGGGAATTTTCAGATAATATGAAGCAAGAGCGGCTGCGAAAGTGGTTGTCGTATCGCCATGCACTAAAACCATATCCGGTTTTTCTTTTTTGAGAATCGGCTCAAGTTTTTTCAGCACGGAAATTGTAATCTGAAAAAGCGACTGGTTTGCCGTCATTATATTCAAATCATAATCCGGCACAACTTGAAAAATATCCAGCACTTCATCAAGAAGATTTCTATGCTGGGCGGTAACGCAGACCTTCGCTCTAAACTCTGAACTATGAACTCTAAGCTCTTTAATTACCGGAGCCATTTTTATTGCTTCGGGACGGGTTCCAAAAACGAATAAAATTTTTTTCATAAGAGTTCTATCTATTAAAATAGCTCTTCGTAATTTCCAAGTCGTTTTTTATTTGTTGTACCAGTTTCTCAACGGAAAGAAATTTTTTATCATTTCTAATTTTTGAAAGCAGTTCAACGCTGATTTTTTTGCCGTATAACCGGCCGGCAAAACCGAGAATGTAAACCTCAACCGTTATAGCGGATAATCCGAGCGTGGGTCTTCTGCCTATGTATGTAATGGAATGATATTTTTTGCTGCCAATTTCAGAACGGCTTATAAAAATACCTTCCGGTAAAATTTTTTCTTTTTCCACAATCAAATTTGCCGTCGGATATCCGAGTTTTTTTCCGAAACCCAAACCTCTTATAACCTTGCCCTCAAAAGTATAATTTTGTCCGAGTAACCGGTTAATTTTTTCAATCTTTCCAGCGAGCAGTTCTTTTTTTATCAGCGTCGAAGAAATTGTTTTACTCTTATATCTGACCGGCTTGACAATAATCGTTTTTTTACAAAAATTTTCTATCGTTTTGACGGTGCCGCGCCTTTTTTTCCCGAACCTGAAATTATATCCGATAACAATACAAAAACAATTTTTCAAATATAACTTTAAGAAATTTTCGGGAATTAAATTTTTAATTTCATTAAACGGCAGAACCCTGATTTTTTTTACGCCCCGTGATTTTATCAGACGAATTTTTTCGGCCAGAGTCAAAAGCATTCCAGATTGTTTTTTGGGGATACTGTCAAAAGTCAAAACAACTGTTTCTGAATTATAATTCCTGGCATAATCAACGGCTGTTTTAAGAACTTTTCTATGTCCGAGATGCACGCCGTCAAACATTCCTATGGCAACAACTTTTTTTTTCATAACGCAGATTACACAGACGTCGTTCCCGCAAAAACGGAAATCTAATAGCACTGATTATGCAGATGATACATCAATTAAAATTGGCGACTACAATAAATCTATATTAACCGCTTGATTTACTGAATATTTTCCTATTCGTTCTCTTACAAGGCGACTGACAGTAGCAACCGTTTTAAGTTTTTTTGCGATATCTTCAACCAGCGTTCTTATGTATGTGCCTTTGGAACAATCAACCCGCAATTCAATCGTTTCCCTGTTAAAACTTACCAGTTTGATTTTTTTTATTTCAACAAAACGCGGCTTTATTTTGACTTTTATTCCTGCGCGGGCATATTCATAAAGTTTTTTTCCTTTATATTTTATTGCGGAATAAACAGGAGGAATTTGTTTTATTCTTCCTTCAAATTTTTTTAAAACTTTTTTTATTTTTACTTCATTCAATTCCGGGATATTACACATTTGTGTAAGTTTACCGTCTATATCTCCGGTGTCAGTTTTAATACCGAGTTGCATTTCAACGCGATACCTTTTTTCCAGAGCCATAAACTTTTCCGATTGTTTTGTTGCCTCGTCAATCAAAACGATAAGCAGTCCTGATGCCAGCGGGTCAATCGTTCCAGCGTGCCCTATTTTTTTCGGATGGAGTTTTTTCTTAAGTATTCTTATAACATCGTAAGAAGTAATTCCGGACGGCTTGTTTATCAAAAGAATATTTTTCATTTTTTATTTAGCCACAGATTGACGCAGAACTTCACTGAAATGTCTTTTTCTGTGCTTTTCTGTGAAATTCTGTGGCTTTTTTTTCCGTGACCTCTGTGGTTTCATTTTTTTAATTCTTTTTCTACAACAGAAAGAACAATATCTATAACTTCCGGCATTGTTCCTTTAACCGTGCAGCCGGCAGCATTCCTGTGACCGCCGCCGCCAAAAGTGCCTGCAATTTTATGGACATCAATATCTTTTACCGAGCGAAAACTCACTTTTATAAAATTTTTTTTCTCTGTTTCTCTAAAAAGCAACCACACAAGCACACCGGGAACCATACCGGCATAATTTATAATATCCTCCGTATCTTCGGGAGTGGTTTTTGTTTTGCAAAAATTCTTGTTCGTAATCTGAATATATGCGATTTTGCCGGTACTATCAATTTTAATGTTTGCTAACGATACCCCTAAAAGACGAAGAGCATTAAGCGATTTTGTTCCGTAGACATTTTTTTCAATAACCGGCGGTTCAACCCCGTTTCTTAAAAGTTCGGAGGCAATAATGTGCGATTGGGAGTTTGTATTCGTTTGAGTAAAATTATGGGTATCGGTCACGATTCCGACATAAAGCGAGGTCGCTTCTTCCTTCGTCAACGGCAGTTCCAAAAACCTGAAAAGATAAAAAATCATTTCCGAAACGGAAGACGAACTGGAATCGGTCCAGTTGATATCAGCCCATTTTCGCACGTTCGCGTGATGGTCTATGTTGACGGTGATTTTTGATTGCTTTTTCGGATTTATGATATTTCCGAGTCGCGATAGTTCCGAGCATTCAAGGATTATCGCAACATCAAATTTCCTGTCTGTCTTTTTTATATTTTTAAGTTTGGAAGAATTCGGAAGAAATTTCAGGAATGACGGAACCGTGTCAAAATTGCATAAAAAAACATCTTTTTTAAGACGCCGCAAAATTGAG
>Ga0210016_1003749_pt1 | contig 13228 bp, 14 predicted proteins | sample CryGeyCG2014_300_FD_185454 | JGI IMG/M metagenome (GOLD analysis project Ga0210016, IMG submission 185454) | Groundwater microbial communities from aquifer - Crystal Geyser CG02_land_8/20/14_3.00 (SPAdes) (version 2) | ecosystem: Environmental > Aquatic > Deep subsurface > Groundwater | place... | reverse complement strand
TGGATATCATCCTCTGGCAGACGTTGGGCGATGCCTACAATCGCGCCAACCAGTTGCAAGACGCGCTGGACGCGTATACGAAGGCGGAGGAGCTGCTAAGGTAAGCGATCAATATGGGTGAGTTCGTAAAACGTGATACGTGATACGTGATTCGTGATGCGTGATACGTGATTCGTGATGCGTGATACGTGATTCGTGATGCGTGATTGGAGGCATTTGTGGAACGAACGTTGGTGCTCGTCAAGCCCGATGGTGTCCAGCGCGGGCTTATTGGTGAAGTAATCGGCCGCCTCGAACGGCGCGGGCTGCGGCTGGTGGCTGCCAAATTCATGGCCGTCAGCCAGGAACTGGCAGAGACGCATTATGCGGTTCACAAGGGCAAGCCATTTTACGATGGACTCATCCAATACATCACCTCCGCGCCGGTGATGGCGATGGTCTGGGAGGGGCCGAACGCTGTGGCGGCTGTCCGCCAGACGATGGGCGCGACCCGCCCGACCGAGGCCGCGCCCGGCTCGCTGCGCCATGATTTTGCCCTCGAAGTAGGTCGCAACCTGACCCACGCCTCGGACTCTGTCGAGAACGGCGAACAGGAGGTGGCCTTGTGGTTCAAAGCGGGGGAATTGGTAAGCTGGGAACGGTCTAATGATAGGTGGATCTTCGAGAAGTAGCTCTCGATGGTGATGGTGAAGCGTCCCGCCGGTTTCTTTGCCTGGCGGGATGCTTTATTTAACGGTCAACGATTTGTTTAGATGCCGGGGCGGGTTTGTCCATGATTCGGTTTTGCTAAGAACCGATTGCCAAAAATCGCGCCGCTTACCTGCGGGGCGTAAGCCCCGGTAAGCTACAACTTGGGTTGGGCGGCCCATCATCTTTCTAACTATGACACCAATTCAGAAACTACATAGCAAACAACCGCCAAAATCAATAGAAATGTTTGCAGTTTTATTCTGCTCCAAGTTCCAATACCTAAATTGTGAGATATGGTACGCAATTTCATAAAGTTGTCATTCAGTTTTGTTTCTTCGTTTTCCCACGATTTGCACTGTTCCAAAGTAATTACAGGGTAATTTTCAAAGAGAAGTTGGTAAGGCAAACACATACTTCTCCCAAAAGAAAATTCCTCCGGCGTTTTCTCATCTAGTTTTTTATCGGAATGTTCTAAGGCTCTCTGACGTATCTGGTTGACTTGCCTTGTTATTCTAAAATCATATAGTCTACTTAAACTCGCCATGAAACCTGTGAGAACAGACAATGTCACCGCAAGAATTGAAACCACGTACAGGGTTAGAGAACAATCAATATCTTTGAGAGAAAATTCAAGATATAGAATCCTTGAACTCTGATAAGCAAACGAGAGAAATCCAATTCCCAATGTCAAAAGCAGATTGTTATAGAAGGACATCTGAGATAAAGTTCTGTCTGTCCACCTGTTGTTTCGCTCCCTATATTCTTGAAGTAATTTTTGTTTGCCTTGTTCTGACATTTTATACACCTATTACTTTAGCTTGTTGTTGATACTATCTCTCCCCGCTTCAAAGTACTTACCAGCTGTACTCATTAGTGTCCCAATCCAATATTGATTGGGGAAAAAACCGGTACAACCATTACCCATATAATCTGCACATCTTTTATGAAAAGAATTATAAAGATCCACATTGGAGTATCCGTTCGCTTTCTCTTGTACACTATAATCCCATAAAGCAAGAGTAAATTCCCACCCTGTAATTGCTTTATCAAACAAATGCTTCTCGTCAGTCAAGGATGAGGGCCAGTTATTTTCAAGTTGTGCATAGGAGCTTTTTACATTAGCAAGCTGGTTTCTAAAGTCAGGATTAGAAACACCTTGTGCGGTCATAACATCCAATTTTTCTGCATTTACTAGAAAGACGCTTAGATTTGATTTGAATTCCTTTGATATTCCAAATCTATTACTTACCAGAAAGATAATCCCAATTATTGACAAACCAACTATGGAAAGAATTACCAATAATCTGGTTTCTACAGGCGTTAACCCTAAAAAATTTTGTTCTTTTACAATTTCTTTAGGATACTCCTTAGATAAATCATGTCCACAATGATGACAAAATTTTTCCTCTGCCAATGTTTCTTCTGCACAGAAAGGGCATTTCTTGGTTTTTGGTTTCGGGGCAGGTTGATTATTATCAATTATTTTATCCCCAGCCTTATTCACTCTTTGTTCTGATACTGCCTGTAACAGATTTACCTTGTCAGGATAATACTTCTGTGCAAACCGAATCTTAAAATCGTCTAACGACGAACTATCATTGAATAGTTGGTGTAACAGTTGCCAAGCCTGATGGTTATTAAAATCCTCTTTGAGGATTTGGTGGATTACTAAACCAGCAGTTTTTTTATCACCACTCTGTAAGGCTCGTTGTGCTTTGGAAATAAGTGCATCAATTCCATTTGAAGTCATAGCTCTTCCCTCATCATATATTTCTGTACCTCGATGCAGTATAGAGATCCATTCTCATAATGGACGGATTTCAGGTGGTCTAACATCCTAAATTCAATCAGGAATCAGGCGGCATCCAGTCAAAAAAGAACAATGAACTAAAATCAGTATAGCAAATTGGTGGAGAAAATGCAACACCCCAGCGCGCCAAACCATCTTTCCTTATTGCACGTGCAGCAACACCTTCCCCGCGTGCCACAGACCTTCCAGCCGGTAGTAATTGCGCAAATCTGCCGCGAAAAGGTGTACCACGATAGAGCCGTAGTCCACTACCACCCAGCCATCTTGCGGAGGCGTTGTTGGGCAGCCGCTCCCAAATGTTCGGATGTCCCTCCATCCTTTTTATACGGTATTTCCTATGGTACTCGTCATTTCCTTGCAGAGCCAACACGACATAAGGGAAAGCCTCTTCTACGTCTTTCTTATTGCTTTCCAGCAGCCTGTCGAAGTCATCCCGAAATTGTTGAGTACGTCGGAATTTCATGCGTAGCACCTACTCGGTACGCGGTTAATCTCTAAGGGTGCGTAGAAATTCCTCCATCGTATCGAATTCCTCATATTCCCCCAATTTAATATACTCATCCACTTTGCGCTCGCCTGCCTGCCATTCTTCTGTCCAAAACCATTCCTGTTTGGTTGAGATTGCGTGTATGTTGCCATCAATAATAATCATTTTGATAGTACCGCGCGTTTCGGTGGATTTACCCATTTCAAGAGTTTGCCGAAATGGTAAAACAAGAGGCAGAGGTATTGTTAGTTCAGTCATCTCATTCATTTGATTTCCCTTGCTGTCTGCCTTCAAACACCCCTAAATTGTCAGACAAGAGTCTAACAAACGCCCTCATGGCATCCGGGCTGATTACGATCTTGGCTACAGGTTTGATTTTTACCGAATCGGGCAGCTCGCTTTCATCAATTCCCATTGTCAAAGGTGGTGATAGGTGACCAAACACAAGATGGAATTCGGTCTCGCCCGCGTGCGAAACATATAAATGGTTTGCATATAGGGCGGGGAGATTTTCATCTGAACCCCAAGTGATTTTTATGCGCTTTTCCTTGGTTTCCTGTGCCATATTATTCTCTTTCTGATAGCGGGGCTATTCTACAGTGTTATTTTAGCACATTTAGTGCTTGAAAACGCGCGCCAAACCATCTTTCCCTATTGCACGTGCAGCAGCACCTTGCCCTCGTGCCATAAATCTTCCAACCGGTAGTAATTGCGCAAATCGGCGGCGAAAAGGTGTACCACGATGGAGCCGTAATCCACCACCACCCAGCCGTCTTGCGGACTGCCCTCCACGCGGCCTTTGTGGTGATGCGTCTCCCGCACTTTTTCCAAAACTGCATCCGCCAGCGCGTCCAGCATCCGGTCGCTGGTGGCGGTGCAGATAACGAAATAATCTGTGAACGAAGCGATCTTTTGGAGGTCCAACAAGACGATGTTTTCCCCCTTCTTTTCCTCCAGGGCGTCTACGATTGTATGAGCAACTTCGAGTGTATTCAGAATTCACCTCTCTTTTTGTGTCATTGCGAGCCGCCGCCTTGAATCGCAGCGAAGTGGTAGTCGAAACAAAGGCGGCGAAGCAATCTCCTCGCGGAGGATGATAATACCTGCATACTTGATGAGCTACTTGCCAAGCGCGGCAGTATAAAGATGTGTGTACACGGCCCCGCCTGGCTGCAGATCGCTCTTGAAGATGTGCACCGCCTCCACAGCGACTGCGCCGAGCGCGCCGACCCGGGTCTGCTCCAGCGCGGCGCGGATTTGCTGCACTTCAGCCGCCGAAGCATTTTGGTTGACGCGTCCAATCGTCAGGTGCGGGGAAAAAGGCCGGTTTTCAGGTTCATAGCCCAGGTGGGCGGCGGCCGCCTCGATCCCATGATGAAGCGCCTGCAAAGCGGCCGGGGCTTCGATCCCGATCCAGACGATGCGCGGCCGCCTCGGGTTCGGGAAAACGCCCAGTCCGCCAATCGAAAGCGAAAAACCGGCGTGCTGTCCGGTCTCGACCTTCAGGGCTTGCGCCAGCAGCTCCAGGTTGGCAGGCGAAACGTCGCCTAGGAATTTCATCGTCAGGTGGACGTTATGCGGCGTCGCCCAACGGACGAGCGGCCTGGCGAGCGCTTTCTTCAGCCCGGCAGTGCTTTTGTCCATCGCATCCTGCAACTCGGCGGGCATCTCAATGGCGATGAAAGAGCGTAGCATCATACCTGGATAAAATAGCACAAGAAATGGGAAATGGCAAGGGGTCTACGGGCTTCACGATGCCCAGCCCTCGAGCCGTTTGTAATCCTCTGGTGTATCTACATCCAGCAATAAACTTTCATCGTGCCAGGGCAGGGTTGTGACGTGGTGTTTGGAAAATATTCCTCGCCCGCCGACGTCGCCGGTCAAGGCCAGGAGATCGGGAAAAGTGACCCGGTCGAACAGGACCGGATTCGCGCGTTGACCCTGAACCTGCGGCGCGACAATCAAGCTCAAATCTAGGCTGTGACGTTCCACCAGCGCCCGCAACACGCTCGGTGTGACCTGCGGCTGGTCGGCCAGCAGGAAGATGGCGGCCCCGATGCGAAGAGAGGGGCGGGGGGGCAGGGGGGCAGGGGTGAGGGCGGATAGCCCCGCTTGGATGGATGAAGCCTGTCCACTCTGCCAGTCGCGATTGCGGATGATCTTCACAGGCAAATCCATGATCGCCGCTTCGACCTGCTCGGCATGCGAGCCGGTCACAACGATGACGGGAGAAAGGTCCGCAGCCAGGGCGGTCTGCGCCACGGTGCGGATGAACGGCTGGCCGCGCCAGTCCAGCAGTTGTTTAGGCTGGCCCAAGCGCTCCGATGCGCCCGCGGCCAGGATGATCCCGGCGACCGGTTCGTGGACCGCGTAGATGGTGGATGGCGGATGGCTGATAGCCGATAGCGGATGGCCGCCCTGAGCGGACGCTGCGCTCTTTGCGGCGGCAGTCGAAGGGTGGCCGGTACCGGTTGGCTTATAGCAGATGGCAGATGGCGGGTGAAGGGAGGCAATGATGACCGCGTGGTAGCAGGATAACAGTTGCCCTGCCATCCTATTTGCCTGTGCATGCAACTCCGGTGTATTGGCCTGATTTAACAACGCGACGCGGCGGGCGTTAGGGGGGATGTTTTTCAATCCGCCCGCAGAGTGGGCAAGCACGCTTACAACCGCTTCCGGCATAACGGTATCGCCGATTTCCAATCCGCTCAAGCGGGCGAAGATTTCCGGGCGGTGGACATGTTCTGCGGTGAGCGGTTTTCCCAGCCCGGACAGCCCGGCGACAACCACAACCGTCTCGACAAATTCCGGGATGGCCGGCTCGTGCTCCGCTGGCGCCTTGAGCGGCCTCTGACGCGATCCATCCGCTTCGATGAGCAGGGGGATGTTGCGATTTTGCGCAACTTCGTGTAGCCAATATAATATACTTTTATCTACCCCTTTCGTTCGATCCCCACCTATTAGCCCAGTGACCAGAACAACGCCGCGCAGATTATCTTCCAATTGCGCGAAATCTTCCGGCTTCCGAGCGATCCAGTGCGAGTCGGCCAGCTCGATTTGATTGACGCGCAGGTGAGTGGTGGCGGTGACGAGAACGCAAGGATATAGGCTTGATCGCGAAGGATGAAGGCTGAAGGATGAAGGATGAAGCGCGGAGGGCGTTGGCGCAATCAATTCGCGCGCCAGTTGGAAGAGGGCGGTCGTCTTGCCGCCTGCGCCGACCAGGGCGAGGCAGAGGGAGGAGGAAAAACGCAGGGCATGAGAGAGTTTCATCAGTGATTCACCGCGAAGGGATGAAGAACGCATAGATGCTTTGCAGACGCGAAGAAAACCTTTGCGTTCTTTGCGTCTTCGCGGTTAAGTCCATAATTGACCGCGCACTTCTGCCCGCCCCAGAATCGCCTCCAACACGCCTCCGCCTACTGCCAGAGCTTTGTCGGAAACCATCTGGCAGAGACGCGGGTCGTCGCGCGGGTCCACGTCGCCGATTTTCAGGCCGCGCGTCACCGACAGGCCGGGGTGAATCAACCCACGCAAAATACCTTTTAACGGACTGATCACTGAACACTGATCACTGATCACTGATGACCCTTCGACTTCGCTCCCTGGCCTGGCCGCCAGGGCAGGCAGGGCAGGCTGGTCACTGATCACTGCAATCAACTGCCCCTCCTCCACATGCGTTCCAATCTCAGCATGAGCGGCAAGCACTCCATCACACAGAGCGCGCAGGACGCGCGCCGGGTCGCCTTCGGGTGCGCCGGTATCCGGTTCGGGGCCGCCGCGCCAGTAGACGCGCCCCAGGTTGTGACCGCGCCGGGTCTCGACCGCAGCCTGGCAGTTCTCTCCGGCCACGAAGCCAGGCCCCAGTCCAATGTACAGCGCGGGCGCGTAGCCGATCGGTTCGGGCGGACGCTTGGTCATACGCCCATCCACGATGACGGCGGGATGTAAAGCCCTGGCTGAGGTGCAGTCAGGATCCACCAGCACCGGGATCTGCTGTTTGCCCAGGATGGTCAGGATGCGCAGGCTGTCGCTTGGGTCAGGAACGCGCCGGGCGGTGATCCCCTCGATGATAATCTCTCCGGCGTAGACCGCTTCAGCAAAGGCAACAGTGCGCCGGACCGCCAACGGTTGCGGTATCTCGGTGACGACGACGCGCAGGCCGGAACGGATCAGGCGTATGGCGACGCCGGTTGCCAGGTCGCCGCCGCCGCGGATGAGGATGATGGACGCCATAATCAAATACTCTTTTCGGCCCCTTCCTGGAGGATATGGCCGAATGCGTAAAAGGTGAAGTAAACGAAGATGAAAAATACTGTGTACAGGCCAACGAAACCGATCGAGCGGAGGCTGGGGTCTTGCAGCCAGCTCCAAAGGTTTTCGGCGGTGCCGGTCGGATTCTGCAGGATGTCCCAGGAGTTGAGGCCGATGAAGCGGCCGATGTAGATGCCAGCGCTGCTCAGACCCGCCACAGCAAACACGAAAATCCAGCCGAGCCAGCGGCCGAACTCACGCTTGACGATCTCCTGCATCAGGTTGAGCGAAACGACCCCGAGTAAAACGCCTGTCCACGAGAACCAGGTGAGGAGGATAACATCGAACCAAAGCGGTACATTTGTAGTTTCCTGGCCGAGGTGCTGCAGGTCGGTCAAGATGTAGGGCGCGTTGGGGAAGAAGATCAGCCAGAGGAATGCGAAGATAGGAATGGCAAAATAGACAAGCAATCGTCGCCATGAAAGCATGTAGACCAGGTAAGCCAGTACAAATGGAATCCAGGCCAAAAAGAGATTCCAGACCAACCCAAGGTATTGACTGCTGTCGCTGTATGCGATCCGGGCAGCAACCAATGTCGCACAGACGAGAGATGCGGCGGAAAGTAAAAGGAAGATACCCGCTTTGTATTTGTGACGGGCGAAGGTGTTGCGGAAACTATTGGGCATTTGTCTCCTATACCTTCCCCAGCCCGCGCAGCACCCGCTCGGGCGTCAGCGGAAAATCGTCGAACCACACGCCGGTCGCGTCGTGGACGGCGGCCGCGATGGCCGGCGCCAGCGGCAGGAAGGGCAGTTCGCCCAGGCCGCGCGCCCCCCACGGGCCGATTGGATCCGGCACTTCGACGATGACCGGCTCGACCGCATCGGGAATGTCCAGGATGGTCGGGATGAGATAGGTGCTGAGCTGGTCGGTCAGCACATAGCCATCTTTGGTGATGAAATTCTCCAGCAGGGCGTATCCCTGCGCCTGGACGACCCCACCTTCGATCTGACCTTCGACCAGGGCCGGGTTGATGGCCTGCCCCACATCGTCAGCAGAGACGACCCGCAGCACCTTGATAAAGCCGGTCTCGGTATCCACTTCCACTTCGACGGCCTGGGCAACGTAGGCGTAGGCGAAGTTGGGCATGGCGTAGCCGGTTTCCTTGTCGAAGGGTGTGGTCTTTGGGCCAAGATAGGTGTATTCTGCAATCGCCGGGCGTTCCTCGGCTTTCCATTTTGCCAATGCGGCTTCGCCCGCGCCCTTCAGTGCGTTGCCGGCCATGAAAGTCATGCGCGAAGCTGAGGCGCTGCCCGGGTTGCCCATGTTGACCGTATCTGAGGTCATCAGCGTGACTTTGTCAACCGGCGCGCCGACCGCCTCGGCGACCATCTGAACCATCACCGTGTGAGTGCCTTGCCCGACCTCCGCGCCGGCGTGCCAGGCGACGGCGCGTTCTATCTCGTCCTTTCCATGCAACTCCACCCGCGCCCAGGAATTTTCTTGGTAGCCAAAGCTGAATCCCACGTTCTTGAATCCGCAGGCGAAGCCGCGACCGCGAGGGGTGACGGGTGACAGGGGACGGGTGACGGGTGACGGAGGACGAGTGTCCGGCCAGCCGAATTTATCGCGTGCTGCTTCGATGACCTGCACGACGCTGGCCGGACCTGGAACCGGCGTGCCAACATTCAGCGTGTCGCCCTCCCTCAGCGCGTTGCGCCAGCGGAACTCGACCGGATCCATGCCAAGCTTCTCGGCCAGCTTGCTCATCTGCATTTCTGCCATGAAGAGCGCTTGCGGCGCGCCGAAGCCGCGGAAGGCGGCCGAAGGGATGTTGTTCGTGTACACGCCGTACACGTCGGTCTTGACGTTGGGAATGAAGTATGGTCCGCTGGATGTAATGGTCGAATTGCCGAGTACCTTGTTCGTCGTGTACATGTACGCCCCGCCGTCGGCGATGATCTCCGACTCGCCTGCGACCAGCTTGCCATCTTTGGTCGCGCCCCATTTGGCGCGCAACCGCATGGGATGGCGCTTGCCGTGTCCGAGGATGGATTCCCTCCGGCTCCAGATGATCTTGACTGGCCGCTTCAGCTTCCAGGCTGCCAGCCCCAGCACGATCTGCACGGACATATCCTCCCGTCCGCCGAACGCGCCGCCGATGGCAGGATAGATGACGCGCACCTGCTCTTCGGGTAGGCCGAGCGCATGAGCCACCTGGGCGCGGTCGGTGTGAGTCCATTGACCACCAGCTTTTATAGTCACCAGCCCCTCTTCGTCAACGTAAGCCAGGCCGGCCTCGGGTTGGAGATAAGCATGTTCCTGGACGGGCGTGAAGTACTCGCTCTCGACGATCACGTCCGCTTTTGCGAATCCCGCTTCGATGTCTCCTTTGCGGATGCGGTCGTGCACGCAGATGTTGGAATCGCCCAATTCCGGGTGAACCAGCGGCGATCCGGCTTGCATGGCGGCTGCCGCGTCCGTGACGACCGGTAAATCCTCGTATTCGACCACGATGAGCCTGGCGGCTGCTTCGGCTGCCTTCTCCGTTTCAGCCACAACCGCAGCCACTTGGTCGCCTACGAAGCGGACGATGTCGCGACCCTCCCCCCTCTCCCTATCTTTGGAAGAGGGGCCGGGGGTGAGGGCAGGGGCGAGGGCCGGCCCGCACAGCACCGGCTGGTCGGGCCTCTGCAGGCCGTACTCGTTGACCGGCATGTCTTTGGCCGTGAAAATAGCAACCACGCCGGGAAACGTCTCGACTTTGGAGGTATCAATGCTGACCACGCGCGCGTGCGGCCGCCCGGCGAACAATATTTTCATGTGCAGCATCCCCGGCATGGACAGGTCGCCGGAGTAGAGCGCCGTGCCCGTGACTTTGTCGCGCGCGTCAATGCGAGGGATGGATTGGCCGATAGTGGATTTTGTTCTCATTTAGCTCTATCTCTTATATCTCTTCGTTCTACGCCCCGACGGCGGGGCGTCCAGGGCTGAATAACGCGGCGGTCCTAAGCCTCGATAAATAAAAGCGTAGACAGTCGAATAGATGCCCGTCAGCAGCATCAGAACGACGAAGAAGAACGCCAGAACGGCTTTCAGGTTGTTATAGCTCGCAATTGGTCCGGCGATGCTCGCTAAGAATTGGATTTTCCACACCCAGTCAGGAAATTTAATATATCCGAGCCATTCAGGCGGGATTGGCCAACCCTGGCTAAGGCCGTAATTCACCAGCAAAGCTGCACCCGCAAAGGATAACAGCGGGACGATCAAGATCAAGATACAGCCAATGCCGCGCCAGATTGGGTGAGTCTCGCGTGAGCGCGGGGGTAGTTGACGTGTGTATTTTGCGTATTTTCCCATGCCGATCCTCCCGTAGGGGCGGGATCACCCCGCTCCTACGCTCGCGTCCTCGATTGCTTTCACGATTTTGTAATAACCTGTGCAGCGGCACAAGTTGCCGGTGATTGCCTGCGCGATCTCGCCCCGCGTCGGATGCGGTTTTTCTTCCAACAGTTTCGCGGCCGACATCAGGAAGCCAGGCGTACAGTACCCGCACTGCACCGCGCCATCCTCGATAAAGGCGCGCTGCACTGGGTGCAATTCATCCTTCATCCTTTCGCTTTCATTCTTTATCCCCCCGCCTTCATCTTTCATCTTTCCTCTTTCATCTTTTACGGAAAGCCCTTCCACTGTCACAACTTCCGCGCCGTGGGCGCGCGGCGCAGGCACCAGGCAGGCCATCACCGCCTTGCCGTCCAGGTAAACCGTACACGCGCCGCACTCGCCCTCCGCGCAGCCCTCCTTCGTACCGGTCAGCCCGGCCTCCTCGCGCAGCAAGCGCAGCAGGCTCTTGTCTTGTCCGCTCGTGAACGTGTAATCTCTGCCGTTGATCTTTGTACGGATGGGTTGCTGGCTGCTGCCAGCCGATTGCCTACCACTGACTGACGGCTGACGGCTGACGACTGACGACTGCTTCCCCCACAGCAGCACCGGCTCGGACGGGAACCCGGCCTGCTCCCTGCCATCGGCGATGGTACGCAGCCCGCGCAGGGTCAGCACGCGCACCATCTCACGCCGGTAAGCCGCCGAGCCGCGCATGTCATCAATCGGGCGGGCAGCCTTCGCCGCCAGTTCAGCCGCAGAAACGATGATCTCCTCGGTGAGTTCCTTCCCGGCCAGGAAGCTCTCGGCTTCCGGCGCGTGGATGATGGTCGGGGCGACCGCGCCCAGCGTAATGGCGGCTGATTTAACGCGCACCAGAGCTTGCCCCGAGCTTGCCAAGGGGTCGAGGGTCAAGACGAACGCCACGTTGACGACCGAAATGGCCTGGGCGCGGCGCAGAGCCAGTTTCATGAAAGCCCCATGCTGGTTTTCCTTCATGGCTGGGAAGGCAATATCCACCAGCATTTCGTCCGCCTGCATGATGGTCTTACGTACACCGGTGTAGAACTCATCCAATGGAACTTTCCGCTCCCTCCACTCCCCTCTCCCCTCGCTCCACGATCTAAGAACCACCCATGCGCCCAGCGCCATCAGGGGCGTGATCGTGTCGTTGGCGGGGCTGGCAGTGATGAGATTGCCCGCCACCGTCCCCCGGTTGCGGATCTGCGGCGCGCCGACCTCCCAGGCGGCGCGCGCCAGCGGATAGGCGCGCTCGCGCAGAAGCTCAGAGGCTGCGCAGTGGTTGTGCGTCACCAGCGGCCCAAGGTGGAGGACGTCCCCCTCGTCCAGTGTGATGCGGTCCAGGTCCGGGATGCGGGAAATGTCAACGAGAGTCTCGACCCGTGGGCGGAGGCCGCGTTCCAGCTCGAGCATCAGGTCGGTCGCTCCGGCCACGATGCGGGCGCGTTCGCCAAGCTCGGCCAGGATGCGGACGACCTCGTCAATCGAAGAAGCAGAGATGTATTCGTTCCACATGTCTTAATTAAACCACAAACCCCCGAAAACGGGGGCAGGCCAAATAATGAGTGTCAGGGTTTTAGCAGCAATACTGTTTAGTTAAGAAGATCGGGTTCCCGTGCCCGACGGCGTGCCCGCAGGGTGCTTCGCGAGGAACCGTCTCTGCGACCTTATCTAAACAGTATTGGCTTTAGCAGGTTCGAAAAAATCAATGCGACATGTCACACTGAGAGAGCGTTCTGTGCAGCTGAATGGTCTCGCAGAACGTAGTGGAGATGCTTCGGGGCAAAGAACGCCCCTCAGCATGACAAGTCAAGGGAGGTAGTAGGTTATAAGGTTACAGCGCGGCGCTGCCGGTGATGACCTGGTAGCGGCGGTCGTACGTCTCGATGACCTGGCGCGCCAGCGCATCCACGTTGCGGATGGCGGCCTTGAGGCCTTCGCCGCCGATAGAGGCCTCCAGCGTGTCGAGGCCGCTGCTGATCTGGCCGGCCAGGTCGAAGAAAGCCGCGTCGAAGGCGTAGATTTGGGCCAGTTCCTTCTCGTTGATTTTCACGGCGTCGAAGAAACCGGAATAGCCGTAGGAGGCATTCTTGATCCGGTCGCTGAAGGTGCGCAGCTTTAGCGCCGCCGAGTCCATCTCGTCTAAAAAGTCAATCTGGCCTGCGCCGCCGATGTCTTTCTGCATGGCGGAGGCGCGACCGGCGAGTTCGGTGTAACGCAGTGCAACCTGGTCGCGCAGCAGCTTATCGGACGCGCGGCGGTTAGCGCGTTCGATATAGCCGTTGAATCCGGGTACGTAGCTCAACAGTTTTTTGAAAATATCCTGCTGCCCCTTGACGGTATCAAAAAGATCGCTCATTTTGCCTCCAGTTAATGTAGGAATGATTATCGCTTTCTGGTTGCCGCTTATATTATAGCCTGAGATTGCAGTTATAATCAAGCGACTCTGATCTTGTCAACTTGATTTACGTGAACATTGTAGAAAAGTTGTAACTGCCCAGGATTGCAAGTACCAGCGTTTTGGGTGGAGTCCGAAGTCTCCAACCTCTGTTCAACGCTTGCAAGCCATTTCCAACGTCAGGAGA
>Ga0210016_1003741_pt1 | contig 13241 bp, 12 predicted proteins | sample CryGeyCG2014_300_FD_185454 | JGI IMG/M metagenome (GOLD analysis project Ga0210016, IMG submission 185454) | Groundwater microbial communities from aquifer - Crystal Geyser CG02_land_8/20/14_3.00 (SPAdes) (version 2) | ecosystem: Environmental > Aquatic > Deep subsurface > Groundwater | place... | reverse complement strand
CCTCCTCGGATTCGCCAGCACGGCGAGCCAAAGTTACAGCAATTAATCTGGGAATGAATCGACTTACGGCCACAATAGCCGCCATAGAAAGAACAACTATCAAAGCGATGCGCCAACCATGTTCGGCCATCCAGCCAGTCACTGGTGCTGTTTCAATGCCCAGGTTAGCCAGCGTTACCAGCACTCCCAGTAATGCAGCAATGAGAATGGTGGCTATCTGGAACAGGCGAAGGAGAGGTCTACTTAGGCCCGTTTCTCTAGCAGCTATCGCTTCTCGCCTGTACCATCCGGCTAGAGCATACACCAAGGCTGCCACAGCATAAATACCGAGCAAGCTCAGGGCAATGTACAACCCTTTGGAAAGGTAGGAACGCAGTACGACTTCTAGAGGAACAAGGAGAACCGAGAGATACAAACCCCCAAGGATGATGATGACAACGACGGGTTTTTCGAGTGCCGATACTATGGCGTCGTCCAAGTTCGTTTTGGTCTTTTGTGCCAGTCTCCTGGCGAGTCTGACTAAGAAAAAGCGAAATAGCCAGGCCAAGCCAATGAAAGCGCCAAAGACCAGTAGCGAGACCAATATTTGTCTTGAAGTTAGTCCTCCAGATAGCTGTTCAAACACTATCTTGAAACCTCCCATTTCTCTGCATAAATGCGCACGCTCAATCGTTGAAACAAAATCTATCGGAGAAAAAAGCTCAGGACGATAAGCACTAGTATCAAAGCTCCGCCAATGGTAAGGCTTCGCTTTAGGTCCCAAAGCACGTACCGATAACGGTCGGCCAGTGCGGCTCTTGTTACCAGGGACTTAGCGGCGGGAGCTTGCTTGGATAGCGTTGGGAATGACTGCTGACGCCGATCAGCTACCTTTGCGGTTACTGGTTGGGGATTACGCCGTGCCTTATGTCGTGCTCTGCCTTTTCGTGACTTTTTGGTCATATTCTTGCTCCACAGTAACGATTTGCCGCCTTTGCTTTTCCACATCAGCGGAATTGAGGGGCTCGCTGCCTATTATGTTGGCTAACAATCACGAGTCAAAATCGAAATAGCGATTACGATTCCAACAATAGCAAATAGGATCACGAGGAAACCCCCCATCATCAAGAAGTTCACAAAGCGATCTCGCCCTTTTTGTTTTTTCTTTTTCTCCTCCGTAACGGGAGTCTCACTTTTGTCTTCGGTTGGTCTCTGCACTGCTTCCTCCTTTCCGCAAGATTCGCAGCCCAAAATGATGGGCATGACTCAACTTTTATGGTCTTTTCCGCTCCAGGTATGCCTTATTCGACCCCGTAAGGTATCCCTCGAAAAGTATCAGCTCAGGATGTTGGTCAAATGTCTCCCAGCCCATGACTACTACCCCTTTCTGCTCAGCTTCCTTTGGTCTAAAGACGCGCAGAAAGGTCACTTTCCCCACACCATTTACTGTCCCCTCACGTTCCACACACCTCATCTCCTTAGAAAGCGTATCCACATCAATCTTGTGCGTAGACACCAGGTGCCCCCAGGCTCCGTCATGAATCTCCTTGACTACCTTCGGCTTCCTGCTGAAAAGTCCCATATGCACCTCCTATCAGTCTTGATTGATAGTCAATTAGTCGCTTACTTGCTTTCCTGTGCCGTTCTTACTTAGTGCCTCCTGAATATTCAATCAATAACAATGAGAACGGTGTTGCTCGCTCAAAAGCTGTTGGTAGCCCTTTACTTAGGATGCAGCATCGTCTTCTCAATATAAGTGTTACCTCACTTCAAAGTTATCGCTCGCTTATATTTTAAGACCAATCCTCTTTTTTGTCAATCCCTATAAGAAGTTATCACCTCGGTCGGTAACATTTTATATGATTCAACAACCTGCAGTTGGGTGACATACTTAAATGATTTGACACGTCCCTTCAATCGTCCCGAAACCTGATCTAGTTCAGATAGATAGTAGACACTTCAGAAGGAGAGTCAGCTTGCACTTTAACTTTGAGACTTGCCCTAGTAGTTTTCTATGTCATTGCGAGCCGAAGGCGTGGCAATCTCATTTCAGAATGGCATCGTGAGAGCAGTGGTGGATCCATCCCCATGGAGATTGTGGAGCCTGTTCCGAGCGCAAGCGAGGAATCCCTGCTCCCAGTTTGCTTCGGCTACGCCTCGCAATGACAAGGGGAGAGATCAAGTGTCACTAATCATATGAACGAGTACACTCGAACTACCAGAAACCCCCGAGACAGCTTGGTCAACCTCATTTGTGGGCTGTCTGGAGGAAATAGCATCCACTCATTTCCTCGCCCCACTGCTTAATGAGTGGAAAGAAGGTGAAATAGGCATAGGCAAGGCTACAAACTAATCTCCGAGATACACGGTATTAAAGATGAGCAAATTGTGCTAAATGTGAGCGCACCTATCACTACGAGCTGAAAAACATTTATGTAGATAAGCGTGGCAAGCCTATCATCGAGGATATAATCCAGTGCAAAGGTTGCGGGAGCATCGAAAGGCTAAAGACTCTCGACCAAGGACTAATAAGGGACGAGTTGGGGTTATTAGACAAGGACTCCCCTTTCAAGTTTTTATTCGTACTTTACTTCTAACCCATCAGTTTTACTAAGCTTGAAAAAGGAAATAAAGCGCTTCATAGAGTCATCCTCTACTTCAACCTTTTTGCCCAATTTCTTATGCTTTCTGAGGAGATATCCTTTGAGATTAGGGGCAAAGACGAACGATATGCCTGAAGTCATAAAGTCTCAATAGCATTTTTGCCCTCCACCTTATATTCATTGACGGCAAAATCCATAAAGACATTGGTCTCATCCATACTGTCAAATATCAAAGTATTCCCTCTGGCAATGCCGAGTAATTTAGCTGATTCCATCATGGCATCGCGCTCAAGGCAAGATTCCATAATCTTGTGATTTAACTCCTTGTTTGCCTTTCTATGCATTTTGTACCTTTCTACAAAGTTCGTATTACCCTTTTGCAACCCTGAATCAAGTTCAGGGCATAGTACGCTCCTCTTTGAAGGCTCTCAAAAATACCTCTGGTATTTCTGGTAGATAGCGTATTGAAATTTCAATCTCCTTTCTCATCACCGAATTTGCGAGATAGCTCGCCGTATTTGACCCAGCCGCCGCTGTTCAGTGCGTAGGTCATCGCTGACGAAACAGCTCGTTAGCTGATTTACCTCCCCGATCCGGCTGAGGCGTTGTGTTCCAGATGTTCGTAGCCAGAGCAAGCCACTTATTTGCCTCCTGTATGGACTTGAACTTCCCCGTTCGCTTGTAAATCTCTTCCACGAATCCATCGAAATCGTTGCTCATCATATGCGATAAGACGATAGCTTTCCATTCTTCTGGTGATATAATCAGTTTCACTTTGCCTTCCTTTTGGGCTGCTTCAGACATACGGGCTACCGCTGCTTCAAGGGTATCATCATGAGGATGCTCAATTTTCTTTAATTCCTCCGGCACTTTTACTCTTCCTTGGAGAAATCTCTCCACTTCTATAGGGCTAGGTTGGAAAACACTTTTCAAGCGTGAGCGCATCCCTGGCCCTGGCAGAATCGGCCATGCCAACCAACCTGGACCGACTAGCCAACAGTTTCGTGTAGTGGGCAAGATATGGGCGGATACAGCCTGCCCTCTATGCAGGATATGGCTTAATACCGGACCATTTATAGTAAACTGCTCATCTTCTGACTCCATATAGAAACCCCGACCAGATATGATCCCAGTGGCTACGCCGGTGACATATCTTGTCTTTTGGATGGCGTTAAGAACTGAACTAAGTCTTGGCTGTTTTAACAGGGCATTGGCTGCCAGCTCAGCGGGGTGTCTACCATTAGGTAGTTTAAAGTTAAAGGCAAACCAGCCCAGAAACCGCCGCTCGCGGCTGTTAATATCGCCAGTATCAGCCATGTAGTTAACTGGGTCTGGTTCAAAATACCCAAAAAACTCACCTCGAGCACTTGCCCGAATATCAGCAATAGCTTCACTTCCAGCACACCATCCAACTAATTGCTCTACTCTACTAGAAGTTATCGCCATAGCTCACTCACTGGATAAGCTTACACCTATATCTTCAAGCCACTCCAAAGCCCCTTCCTTCATCTTATCATTCTTAAAGCAAGACCACCTTTCCCTTTCTTCAGGATAGCGAGCCATTACATCCTTGAATCGGCAGAAGGCACCTTTACCATTTATTGCCACCTCAAACAATTCTCTAAGGTGCTCATCCTCTACAGTGGCAATGAAATCTTCCATATCTTCGTGGCCTTCGTGCGATTCCGCCTTTGGTATCGGCTCGTTACATTTCACAGGTTAGCTTATATTATAACCCAAGCGGCTAGCAAAGGTAGAGGGCCACCCTTCCCCCCTATTCCTTTCTACCGGCGGGAGGGAGTTAGAGGGAGGGGAAAATTCACCCTCACGTCCCTCTGTAAATCCTAAATTCTAAGCTCTAGATTCTAAACAAATTCAAAATACTAAATGCAAAATCCAAGGAACTAACTGGTTTTGAATTTTGGTTATTAGTGCTTTGATATTGTTTAGCATTTGATATTTAGTGCTTAGGATTTTCCTCTGTGTTCTCCCTTCAAGGGAGAGGGATTTGTGCGAAGATTTTTGCAACATACTATAATTTGACTGGCTTGCTGATAGAACGCTAAGGGTCAGTACTAACAATTGAACTGGTGATGACTCGCTCCAGATCGATGCTATCCCACATTGCGGTGAATTGGTAAATAACCTCGCTATCCTTCTAAAGGTGATGGTAATTATCTTATGGCTTACATTCGCGTTTATAATTTTCCCTGTGCGGCTATTTGAGATATAATTCTTTGTTGTCGTTTCCTTTATCATGAAGAAGATTCGGAATTTACTAGATAGGCTGATTCTTAATTGGTTGAGCATCATACCGAAAAGCATCCGTAAGGCTCGTAGCAGCGAGGAAGCAGGCAAACATACAGGGACCCCTAAGAAGCAGACCTATTTCGTCTTTGCTATTGTTGCTCTGGCGCTTCTGATGTCGGGGATAGACTTCACGATTGTAGCTGTAAGCTTGCCAACCTTTCTCACTGACCTCCGAGCAAATTTAGCCTTGGTAGGCTGGACCATTACCGGCTATCAATTCTCGCAGAGCATAATCATGCCAATAGCTGGTAAGCTGAGCGATGAGTGGGGACGGAAACGGGTGTTCTTGGTTGCTGTGATTGTTTTTACAGTTAGCTCAATGGCCGCTGGCTTAGCGCCGAATATATTCTGGCTTATTGTGTTTCGGGTTATTCAGGGTATGGGTGGAGGTGCTTTTCTACCTTCGGCAACAGGCATTGTCAGCGACGCCTTTGGCGAACGGAGAGCGCCAGCAATCGGCCTCTTTGGCAGCATCTTCGCTATTGGTGGCATTCTATGACCAAATATGGGTGGCTTTATCATAGATAACTTTTCCTGGCGCTGGATATTTTTCGTTAATGTTCCCATTGGCGTGATACTCCTGTTGTTCGGAACGAAAGTGTTGCCAAGAAGCAGTGCAACCAATAATTTTCCCAATCGTCAAATAGATATTGCCGGGATGGGATTATTTATTGGAGCAGTCCTGGCAGTGCTTTTTGCCATAACCAACTGGGCAAATGATCCGGCGGGAGTTGGAGTAGTGACCTGGGTCTTATTTGCTATAGGCGGGACCCTTTTTGTCCTTTTTATAAGGCACGAAGATAAAACCGCTCAGCCAATGATAGAAACAAAATTGCTGCGATGGCGTCCCTTCCTGGCGGTCAATATTTACAATTTCATCTTTGGAGCAGTGGCCTTTGGCTTGCTTTCATTTATTCCTTATTATGCTACTGTTGCTTATGGAATGACAGCCGGGCAGAATGGTCTCCTGCTAACTCCCCGCTCGGTGGCAATGATGGTAGTAACCGCCGTAACCAGCGTATTTATAATCCGCTTTCGGTACCGGATACCTATGATCATTGGTCTAGTTCTTATATCATTGAGTCTCTTTTTGTTGAGCCGCGGCTACCACGATGTAGCCGTCCTCGGGCTAGGTTTCCATAATTTGTTGCTATTAGCATTGCTAGTGATGCTTTCTGGGATAGGCATGGGGATAGCTAACCCCGCCGCCAATAATGCCGCTCTTGACCTTATCCCGGAGAAGGTCGCCGCAGTAGCCGGAATTCGTGGCATGGCCCGGGTTATTGGTGGCGTGGTAGGCACAGCAACAGTGACACTGGTTCTCAGTTACTTTTCTGATCAGGCACTGGGCATGCAGGATATCTACACTGGATTTGCATTCTTGCTGTTACTTTTAATCCCGATCGTTTTCCTGATTCCCGATTCAGCACGCCAGCGACGGAAACACCTTGGTTCTATGCCCGAATAGAAATCTCAGGAGCCCTTCGAACCTTAAAATGTATTTAAGCTACAATTGGCTATACTGGCAAAACGCTTTATATCATGGATTGCCCGCACCCGCTGCAGGAGAGGTGGGTGCGAGTAGTTCAGAAAAACGTAGAATGCGTGTGGCGTCAGGTTTGATAGGTTTGTGGCAGAAAGTTTCTTTAACGCATTGATTAGACTAACTGGCTCATCTATGGTCTCGGCCGCAAAGCAATCAGCTTCGTACTCATTCCTTCGGGAAATCATTTGCATTAATACCGAGAACACTAATTCTATCGGAGTGTATAGCAAACCAAGGAACAGCAGGCCGGCATAGGTAGATAGCTGTGTCATGTAAAAGGCTTGGTACAAACCTGGGCTACCTAGCAATAGCGACAGTAAAAAGAATATTAGTCCCGTATGCAAAATACCGATTATGACTCCCTGCAGAACATGTTTTTTCTTGTAGTGCCCGATTTCATGCGCGAGCACGGCCACCATTTCCGCAACGTTGTGTTTCCCTATCAACGTGTCAAACAGAGCAATGCGCTTGTTACGACCAAACCCAGTGAAGAAGGCGTTTGATTTGCTGGATCGCTTGGAACCATCTATCACAAAAACATTTTTGATAGGGAAATTGACCGAATGAGCATATCTGAGAATGGCCTCTTTCAACTCTCCCGACGCCAGCGGCGTGAACTTATTAAACAGTGGCATAATCCATGTTGGAGCTACATACTGCATGACTAACGAGAATATAGCGACTGCGGCCCAGCAATAAAGCCAGGCATAATGACCAGCATACTCAAATAATGCCAGGATAGCTGCCAGAAGCGGTATGCCCAACAGCAGAGCCATGCCAAGTCCTTTCACTCTATCCAGGAAGAACATGCGTGGGGTCGTCCTGTTAAAGCCAAAGCGCTCTTCAATAACGAAAGTGCCATAAATGCTAAACGGTAACATAAGGAGACCATAAGCTAAGAAGAGAATGCCGATGTAGAGCAGCCCACTGACAACGGGCACAAAGCTCCAGGCTCTGATAACTTGGTCGAAATAATTAAAGCCTCCGGCAAACCAGAAAGCCAGTAGAATAAACAATGTGAAGGCACTGCTTACCAAACCAAAACGTGTGGTTGCACGAATGTATTCTTGAGATTTGCGGTAGTCTTCAGCCTTATAGATCCCTTCCAGTGTAGGAGGCAATTCGAGCTTCAGGGCCTTCAGATTAAGCAGGTTAGCAACCAGCTCGAGGACAAACTTCAACAGAAGGGCAACAAGTACTATTATGGAAAATACGTTCATGATTGTGTGTCAATTACGCGCTATCACTGGTCACTCTCTAGCATAAGCATTCTGTCTGGGATAAGCAAGTATTATGCCGTCAGATTACACATTATGACGGATTGTGCACTAAGCGCGCGGCAGGCTCAGTCCCTCATAATGAAAAAGCATAGTATCATTGTGTAGGGTGGTTTTAAAGAGCCCATCACCCTTTTCATTACAGTCTATTTATCCTGAATCAAGTTCAGGACATGTTTCAAGCACCCCCAAAGCTTAGCGGACAACCTAAGTCTTGTCTAACCTTTATTTCTCCCGAATAGCAATCCATCGAATACCCAATCATGTCGGCAGCTATCAAGGCGGAACCGTCTCCTGTCCTATTTTACCATCTTGAATCGATTGGTTGAAGGTCTCCTGCTGAACAAACCGCTAGTCTGTGCAAGCTAGGGCAGGATGCAAGAGTGAGACATATGCCGATACACGTTCTATCTATGTCGCTGGTAATTTGCAGCATCTTGGTAGCTCATTTATAATAATGGGCGAGTGAGATGACAAATGTAGCAGGACATGATCTGAAAGAACTTCTTGGACTTCTCAGAGACAGAAGTGCCTATTGTGACGATTAATATGAATTGATGAAACCGAATAGATCCGGCGAGGCTGGACTACAAATGAGAATGGATAGAGGAGAGGTTTTGCTAAACATATGAATTATCGCAGTGACATAAGAAATATAGCTATTATCGCCCACGTTGACCATGGTAAGACTACTCTGGTAGACGCCATGCTTAAGCAAAGCAGGGTCTTTCGGGATAACCAGAAAGTGGGCGAGTTAATAATGGACCAGGGCGACCTGGAGCGAGAAAAAGGCATTACTATCATGGCTAAAAATACAGCCGTAGTTTACCGGGGAGTCAAAATCAATATCATCGATACTCCAGGCCATGCCGATTTCAGCGGAGAGGTGGAGCGGGTCATAAGTATGGCGGATGGTTGCCTGCTTCTAGTGGACTCTATAGAAGGTCCCATGCCCCAGACTAAGTTTGTGCTTCGCAAAGCTCTGGAAAAGAGTCTAAGACCCATTGTGGTTATTAACAAAATAGACAGACAAAATTCGCGGATAGCAGAGGTGCTTAAGCTCACCGAGGACCTATTCCTGGAATTAGCTACCAGCGCCGACCAGCTTGATTTCCCGGTAGTATATACCAGTGCCACGGAAGGTACAGCCGTAAGCGAACCAGGTATGAAAGGCAAAGACATCACTCCTCTCTTCGAACGCATCTTAGAAAAAGTACCACCACCGCAAATTGAAAGCGGGCCATTTCAAATGCTGGTTTCTAACCTAGACTATGAAAGCCACAAAGGTAAAATAGCTATTGGTAGAATCTGGAGAGGCAAAGTTGCCCCCCACGACCAAGTAGTTAATATGAGTGCTGATGGGAGCATAACTCTTTATGCGATTGGTGAAGTACTCACGTATCTCGGTCTCAAGCGCTTGGAGGTAGCAGAAGCCGAGGCGGGTGACATAGTAGCTGTGACCGGACTCGAAAAAGTCAGCATTGGAGATACCATTGCCAGCCCGGAGCGGCCTGAAGCTCTACCACGCATAGAAGTTGGCGAACCAACGGTAGAGATGGCCTTCGGAGTAAACACCTCACCGTTCGCCGGTCGCGAGGCGTACTTTAGCACCACGCGCCAGTTACGGGCACGACTCTACAAGGAACTGGAGACCAATCTCAGTCTCAGGGTACAAGATACAGATAGCCCGGACACCTTCCTGGTAAAAGGGAGAGGAGAACTGCATCTGGCTATTCTGATTGAGACCATGCGCCGGGAGAGCTACGAATTTGAGGTCTCTAAGCCAGAAGCCATTACCAAGGTAGTTGACGGCAAGCTTATGGAACCCGTGGAGACTCTTACCATTGATACCAGAGATGAATATATTGGAGCTTTGACCGAGATGCTGGGCAAGCGGCAAGCTCAGCTTACTGATATGCGCAACGATGGTCATGATAATGTACATTTAGAATTCCATATACCTACAAAAGGACTCATTGGTTTCCGTGGTGCTTTTCTTACTGCCACCCGTGGTGAAGGCATCATGAATACCGCTTTTCTTGGCTATGAGACGTGGCATGGAGATATAGCTTCGACTCGTAATGGAGCACTGGTAGCATCGGAACAAGGTATAGCTGTTGCCTATGGTCTAAATAATGCCCAGGGGCGGGGCCTCACATTCATTGAACCCAGTACACCAGTCTATGAAGGTATGATGGTGGGGCTGAATTCACGGTCACAGGACATAGCCATCAACGTATGCAAAGAAAAGAAGAAGACTAATGTACGCTCGTCAACATCCGACATTGCCGTAAAGCTCACTCCTCCCGTGAAGCTGAGCTTGGAGCAAGCCATTGATTTTATCAATAAGGATGAACTGGTTGAGGTAACTCCTGAGAATATCAGATTGAGGAAGAAGTTACTCACCCAGGCACAACGGTTGAGGGACATCTCCTCTGCCCGGCGCAGCATAAAAGCATAGACTATTGATCTCGTTCAGATAGATGGGTGACACTTTATATGCTTGTGAAATTGGGTAATAATCCCCATGTCATTGCGAGCCGAAGGCGTGGCAATCTCATCTCAGAATGGCATCGTGAGAGCAGTGGATAGTCTCATCCCCATAGAGATTGCTTCGTCGCATACGCTCCTCGCAATGACAAAGGGAGGTCAAGTGTCACTAATCACATGAACGAGTACATCTATTGCCAGTTTGTGCTAATATCCAATGAAAGAAGAATGGCAGATATTATCGAGGGTAGAAATCCTGTAATTGAGGCACTGAAGACTGGCCGTCCCATAAACAAAGTATTGCTCGCCCGCAATATTGGGCTTCATTCGGCAGTTGCCGAAATATTGCACCTTTCCAAATCTAGAAGGATCCCCGTTGAATACGTGGAAAGACGGTATATTGACAAGTTAAGCGCAACTTCCTCTCACCAAGGGGTTATTGCTTACGCCTCAATCAAGGAATATGTTGCCTTGGAAGATTTACTCACCATCTCTAGCGAAAAAAACGAATCGCCCTTTTATTGTATCCTGGATGGTATTGAAGACCCGCAGAATCTAGGAGCAATTATAAGAACTGCCGAAGCGAGCGGTACTCATGGTGTGATTATCCGCTCAAGAAGAGCTGTGGGGCTCACCGCAACGGTGGCTAAGGCATCGGCTGGCGCTGTGGAGTATGTGCCGGTGGCACGGGTATCTAACATCTCCCAGGCCATGGTGGCATTGAAAAGAAGCGGTGTCTGGGTTGTTGGCATAGACCAGAGTGGCGAAATCCTATACACCCAGGTGGATTTCAAATTGTCGACAGCGATTGTAATAGGTAGCGAGGGCAAGGGACTGTCAGATTTGGTCAAGAAAAGATGTGATTCTCTGGCGTCTATCCCTATGCTAGGGAGGATTACCTCACTTAATGCCTCTGTCGCAGCAGCGTTAGTGATGTACGAAGCTTTCAAACAAAGAAGCTGCTAGTTTTCCATTCCTCTGTTCACGGCTATTAGCATTGGCAGACAACAATAAGCCAGATTATGCAATCTCGATCCTCGCCATGGTTTCAATCCACGCCCTCGCACGGAGGGCGACCAACCGGTTCACCCCCACATGCGTGGGGAATACTGTGGATACCACAAGACTTGGCAACATCCCTAACGGTTCACCCCCACATGCGTGGGGAATACGGCTGCCTGGGATTTGGCTTGGCGCCATAGTGCGGTTCACCCCCACATGCGTGGGGAATACGCTTGGTATTACATCGCCGGTCTTGGTTTCTTGCGGTTCACCCCCACATGCGTGGGGAATACGAAATACAGCAAGGAGGGTATATGTCAATTATCGGTTCACCCCCACATGCGTGGGGAATACTTAATTCAAGCACATTAAACTACGGGGGGAATCGGTTCACCCCCACATGCGTGGGGAATACGAGATGTTCCCTCTCCTGGCAAGCCCTCATCCCGGTTCACCCCCACATGCGTGGGGAATACTTACTAAGGAGTCAATCCTATCTCTACACATTCCGGTTCACCCCCACATGCGTGGGGAATACGGTATGAATGGCTATATGGGCAATCCCTTCCAGCGGTTCACCCCCACATGCGTGGGGAATACTTCAGTAGTCACTTTGTAAAGGGGAGCGACCCCGGTTCACCCCCACATGCGTGGGGAATACCGCTGATTAACGAGATTCTGGGAGCGACACTAGCGGTTCACCCCCACATGCGTGGGGAATACGTCAAGTCCCCCTCACTCGTGGCAATTATTTTCGGTTCACCCCCACATGCGTGGGGAATACAGTAAGCAGTTACCACCCATCAAGGAGAAGGACGGTTCACCCCCACATGCGTGGGGAATACGACACGGCTTACCTCTTCGCTTTATAATTAACCTAGAGGTTCACCCCCACATGCGTGGGGAATACTGCTTGTTGGTCTTATTGGCAGAGCCATGAAGCGGTTCACCCCCACATGCGTGGGGAATACGATAATATGAAAGTTGAATTATGGAATTATACGGTTCACCCCCACATGCGTGGGGAATACTCTGCCATTTCAAATCTTCCCCTCGCTCCGCTGCGGTTCACCCCCACATGCGTGGGGAATACGGTATGAATGGCTATATGGGCAATCCCTTCCAGCGGTTCACCCCCACATGCGTGGGGAATACGTCAAGTCCCCCTCACTCGTGGCAATTATTTTCGGTTCACCCCCACATGCGTGGGGAATACTGCTTGTTGGTCTTATTGGCAGAGCCATGAAGCGGTTCACCCCCACATGCGTGGGGAATACTTTCAATCATCTTCTCAATCTCTACTCTAATGAGCGGTTCACCCCCACATGCGTGGGGAATACTCCGGTAAGTAAGAGGGGAAGGGAATCAAATTCCGGTTCACCCCCACATGCGTGGGGAATACGCTTGGTATTACATCGCCGGTCTTGGTTTCTTGCGGTTCACCCCCACATGCGTGGGGAATACGCTTGCCCCCGTCCTTTGCTAGGCTAGGCTTGGGGTTCACCCCCACATGCGTGGGGAATACGGACAATAAAAAAAGTCCCCCTATGCTTTTGCTGGTTCACCCCCACATGCGTGGGGAATACCTGGGGACAGTTAAGAAATACCCGCAGCATACCGGTTCACCCCCACATGCGTGGGGAATACCTCTTTCAGCCGAGTAGCAATCTCGGTGTCATCGGTTCACCCCCACATGCGTGGGGAATACTGCTCCACTCATACCCTTCCACAAGCGCCACTGCGGTTCACCCCCACATGCGTGGGGAATACTCTGCCATTTCAAATCTTCCCCTCGCTCCGCTGCGGTTCACCCCCACATGCGTGGGGAATACGTGGTAAGGGCGACAAGGATAGAGTTATACCCCGGTTCACCCCCACATGCGTGGGGAATACGCGGGCTTCTCTTCCTTCTCGGGCTCTTGTGCCGGTTCACCCCCACATGCGTGGGGAATACTGTATGTCATTCTGACCATTCTGGGCATAATGCGGTTCACCCCCACATGCGTGGGGAATACTCATTATCTTCTGCTTCTA
>Ga0210016_1003738_pt1 | contig 13246 bp, 14 predicted proteins | sample CryGeyCG2014_300_FD_185454 | JGI IMG/M metagenome (GOLD analysis project Ga0210016, IMG submission 185454) | Groundwater microbial communities from aquifer - Crystal Geyser CG02_land_8/20/14_3.00 (SPAdes) (version 2) | ecosystem: Environmental > Aquatic > Deep subsurface > Groundwater | place... | reverse complement strand
ACATTCAGAGCGGAGGCTCGTCCAATATCTTTGGCAAGGCAGATTGGTTGGTGGAGGAGTCTTCGCGACGTGAGTCGACATCTTGGACAACCTCTAGTTTAGAGACCTTAGTAGCATAAGTGGATATAAGCTTAGTTATAAAGTCAATCTCGCGTGTATGGTGTACTTATATGGTGGCTACATGTGACTGACATCATTGTTAACATTATCCCTTACAATTGCAATCGTCATGTACGAACGTAGAATACAAAATATGATCTATACTCCAATCTTCTTCCTCTTTCTCTTCTCTTTCCTTTCCCTTTTCGTTAGAGGCTTAAATCTCCATTCAGCCTCCATAACCCTCTTTTCTTTCTTTTCACCTTTCTTCTTCTTGCCCATCATAGCGCGCGCCAGCCTTTCACTATTTTCATAAATCATTCCTCTCGCACTGATGTTAAACTGCTATGCACGTTCGCTACTGCACAATCCCCTTTTTTCTGTTCCAAGCCTCTCCGCAGCTTGTTTTCCACATCAATGCCTTCCGACCGAGCACGCCCTACAAGCTATGTACTTCTTTTAGTTGGGAGTCCAGGTCTTCAATGTTGCTGAGCGTTCCTATTTTTCCAAGGCTCAATTGTCTTTCACCTCTGAATGTGGACGTTCGTGCATTCTCGATCTGAATGGTGTCTCCTATGGAGATGGAGTTTATTTGTTCATTCCATAAACAAAGTTTGATTGTTCCAGTTTCGTCCGCTATCAAAGCGTTGGCTACGCTGGCGTAGTTTCCAAACCTTGTAAAGACAAGTCTTGGTCTTGGAATTTCTAGAACTTTAGCCTTCAGATTAACATGGCTCATTCCAGTCCGCAAATCTCTGATGGGAAGAGAATGTGATCCCTTATTCTTCTTAACTAGATGTCTGCGGATCATGTCGGTTTTCATGAAATCTTTGAGTGGATTGCTTCGTTTCAAAAGAAATTCTTTGGGTATTGGAAATTGTGCAACAACTCTAGAGTCCTTCATGATCAAAAAGATGGCTTTATCTTGTGTTTTGCCGCGACATTCAATTGAAAGGTTTCCACATGTGGATTTTTGATTTTCTCCTGCTGAGATTAACGCATAAAAAAGTTTGTCAGGGTCAACTTCGTATTTTATTGAAAGAAAAGCAAGATATTCGCCGGCTGACACTTTGTTTCGCAAGGCCTTTCTACTCTTTTTCCCCGCGTTACTTCCATTGTAAAGACCATTCTGGGACAATTTTAAAGATCTTTCAGAAGGCTTAAGAGCTGATCTTTCTTGTTGAAGTCTTTGTTCTTCTCTGCTTCTAATATGGCATGTTGCACCCAACTTCTCAGTTCAGAATAATAATCTACTTTAGGCGGATGCCTTCTCTCCACTCTGTTGGTACACGATTGCGCTGGCGTGCGTACATGCTTATTTACTAATTCCATAGTTTTCACCTCATGTTTTTCAGTAGAATCGTTAAGAAAAATGACAAAATTCGTTATAGTCCCTTTTTGTCAATATTCTTCTCTACGAGAATTCTACCTATTAATATCTGCACTTGGTCACATATTAAGATATGTGAGAATGTGCGCAATCGAGGCTGATTACGTGGCGGTTTTCCCATCAAATGACTTTTTGTGGATGAGACCAAATTTAAACGTAGTATAAACTATCGGGGGTAACAGACACGAGCTGAGGCGAAGCGAAACAGACTTAAAAGCTAGTTGTGTCTTAAAGGGAAGCGTTGCAACGGTGAAAACCTGTGTCTCAACCAGTTCATGGAACAATAGTAAACTATCGAATAGGCATCAGAACGCAAATGCCAAAGGAGTGCCTAATCCAATTTGCACATGTAAATTCCGTCTCTCTAGCAGGCCAACTTATCGGGCGAAAAGTAGTCTGGAAAGCGGGAAAGAACAAGTTTATCGGGAAAATTGTGGGTTTACACGGCAAGAAAGGCTTGGTCAGAGTCAAATTCCGAAAAGGGGTGCCCGGTCAAGCTTTAGGAACAACCGTTGAATTAGTCGGCTAAAACTTTAGTCTGCATTCAACCTGTTCCTATTCACCATTTGGCTTTTCCTTTTTCTCTCACATTGTAAGGTGACCATGTCTTCTCAACCATTCAATTTGATTCTTCCTGTACCGCCAGAAAATGTCGCCTCGTTTGTCTGATTGAAACTCCCAAGGAGAAACCAAAACAATGTCTCCCTCTCTGATCCACACTCTTCAACTTGCCTCGAACTCTGCACAATCGCTCTTTGCCGTCTTGGCACCTCACCAAGATTCTATCAAGACCCAGCATTCGAACAGCCATGCCTAGTACATCATTTGCAACCGGCAACACCATGGTTTCGAGCTCTTCTTCGTTAATGACCTTCCTTTTACCCAATTTCTCACATCCAAATCATGAAATCACAATGGCACGCGCCAAGGATCCTATCAGTCAGAACAATCAGGAGAAAAAGTAAACGCACATATAGCGATCTGACTCTTTCTAAGAATCCCAACTGCTACAACTAAGTACATCACCAAGTTTATTAGGCTAACACACACTGTACTTTTTTGTTTGCAAAATAGGGAAAAAGACGATAGATTTGCGATTGTTTTGACAATTTTAGATAGTAGCCAGAGAGATTCGAACTCTCGCCTTCATCCTAGTATACGTTAGTAGAGTACTTGAACCCATTTGGGTATGGGGACGGATAGCCCCACTAATTGTTAAGTCTTTTAGGGTGAACAGTCTCACGTTAAAAAGTACTTGTAAATGGGGTGTCCTTTAAACCGAAGAGTTGTTTCTGATTTTTCTATGGTTCCGCTTGGCAGTCTCATGCATATCGAATTTACAATGGCTCCGTTTGGAATGAAGCGGACGCCGTCTAGGAGTTCGCCTTTTGTTACGCCGGAGGCTGCGAAGACTAATTCATTGCCTTTAGCTAGCTCGTCTTGGTTGTAAGGTTTGTCTATATCAACACCTTCTGTTTTTAGTCTGTCCAGCCGGTTAGGGTCATCTTTTTTGTCCTTCCACACCTTCACAAGCATGCTTCCGCCTAAACATTTTACAGCGGTTGCTGCGATGGTTGCTTCTGGTCCAGCGCCAGCGCCTACAAGAAGATCAACGCCTGAACTTGGGATGCATGTGACAACTGCACCAGCAATATCACCGTCAGGAATTAAGATAATCCTTGTCCCAAGTTTTCTAAGGGTGTTTAGAATTTCTAAATGCCTTTCTCGTTCCAACATTATGACGGTGAAGTTTTCAAGAGACAAATTCTTTTCTTGGGCAACTATGCGCACAATCTCTTCAATAGACATGTCTAAAGAAATCTTGCCAATCGAATGATAATCTGTTGCCACTTTGAAATAGTATCCGTCGTCTGGAAGAACTTGAAAACAACCAGCAGGCGCACAAGCAAGAGCAGAAATAGCGTCTTTCCTTCCCTTTGAAGCAGCGGTAGTCCCGTCAACAGGATCTACGACAAACTCGACTTTGGGACCTCTCCTCGTTCCAACATTCTCCCTACGCATAAACGCGGGTGCATTGTCTTTAGGTCCTTCGCATGAAATAACTTCCCCTTCCACATCTGTTTGAGCTAACACAGCCCTTGAAAATTCAACAGCCTTTGCATCTATTAAGTCAGGATTACCTTGACCAATGTGCAGCGCAGCCCCAACAGCCGCAGCAACTGTGATTCGAGTCAACGAAGGCGCTAAAGCCCTAAGAGAAACCAAAGACGTACACTCCTAACACATTCTAACTTAAGCTACTTGTAAATCCTTTTCGGCTTCCCCAATATTTGCTCATTCAGCTCTTTTATACCTAATCCATCTTGTTTTGGAAACACTCGCATCGAGTCTTTGACTTTTGTCCCGCCCTTTTTAACGAGCTTGTCCTTTAGTAGAAGGTCAGAGTCTAAGTCTGCGTATTGTATGTTTTTGACTGCTGCGGCTAGGTGAGCTCCGGCGGCTATGCCTATTTCAGATTCGCCCATGCACCCAATCATGCATGGTATTCCGGCCGCCTCCGCAATGGCGGCGATTTTTCTGCCTTTTAGTATTCCTCCGCTTTTCATTAGTTTGATGTTTATGAGGTCTACTGCCTCTGCTTGTATTAAGCGTAAGGCATCTTCAGGAGAATGCACACTCTCATCAGCCATCATCGGTATTGGTGATTTTTTCTTAACTTCCATTAAGCCTTTGATGTCTTCTGATGGGACTGGTTGCTCGGCAAATTGAATTTTAAATTTCTCGATCTTGTTGAGGACCTCTATGGCTTGTTTCGGCGTCCATCCTTGATTTGCATCAATTCTTATTTGTACATTGTCGCCAATTGCTTCACGAATTCTCTTTATGCGCTCAACATCTTCAGAGGGGTTAACTCCAACTTTCACTTTTAGGGCTTTAAACCCTTTATTAACAGCTTTAACAGCGTCCTCAGCCATCTCTTTTGGAGATTTGATGCTTAAAGTTATGTCCGTCAGAACTTCTGTGCGGTAACCACCCATTAACATGAAGAGGGGTTTACGACTTGTCTTTCCTAAAATATCATGCAATGCTATGTCTATGGCTGCTTTTGCGGCGGGATTTCCTTCCACGATGGAATCCATGACCTCAACATCTTGTTCGATTCTTAAGGGACAAAGGCCAATAAGCTTCGACGCAATTTTATCAAGAGTTTTGATAACGGTTTCTGCAGTTTCGCCAGTCACTCTTTCGGATGGTGAAGATTCACCCCAGCCAACAACGCCATAATCCGTAATTATTTTTACGACGACATTATGGCTTTCAGTGCTTGCTCCCGGAGCGATTCTGAACGGTTCCTTATAGCCTAAAGTGACAGGGTAAACTTCAATTTGTTGAATTCCCAATCCGAATCACTAGAAACAAGTTTGCGTGTTCCCAATGGAAAAGCTTTACTGAAGCTCCTCCTCCGCGGGTTTTTTCTCGCGTTTTCTTAACCATCTAAACTTTAGTTTTGCCGTTAAGATTTTCTCAGTTGCAAACAACCGTGACGCGGCATACATTATGACTAGCGTGAAGACTGTGACATAAACAATGCCAAAAACAACAGTCCAGTAGTCACCCATCGTCACGGCTCTGGCAGCTATGATTGGATGGCTGTAGGGAAGTGCATAGATGAGGATTTTTAACGCAAGGGGTAGGGAGTTAACATCCAAATACATTAGGACTAGTGCTGGGATGATTATTATAGGAGTGAGGTTACCGACGAGGGATTGAGCACCGCGCACATCTTCTGAAAAAGCAGACATGATAACCGCTAATGCTAATGCAGAAAGCAAGGTAACGAAAAGCGAAATTCCCAGAAGCAAATAACCCAACAATGAAGGGACAAGCCCTAAAGAAACTAAATCTAATGTTCCACTAGGAATCGTTGCCATGAGAGAACCCATGTAATAGTTGAATCCAATCATGTAGGCTATAGCGCCAACACCTGCAACAAGAATTGAACCTGACAACTTCCCCATTAGGATTGCAAAACGGTCCATGGGTAAGGTTAACAATGTTTCCAAGGTTTTCTCCTCTTTTTCCATGGCTACTGAGGTTGCAGCTATCGACATAGAATAAGTGAGCAGAATCATTATGGTGATTGGCATGGCAATTGCTTGTGAAAGCATTAACCTTGAAAGTATGCTAGGATCGACATTTTTCTGAATCACTCCTTTAATAATGGTTGATTTAAAGGTGTACACTGCATTCGGGGCAATTGCTCTGTTGAAACCGCTCACTAAATCGTCGATTATTGCAGAACCAACCTCTTGAAAAATGCCGCCGCCTGAGAAAATTCCATAGAAATTCACAGTTGCGTTTATCTTGGTATTGCCATTTTTATACTCAGTCATGTTTGCACTGAAACCGCTTGGAATCTCTATAAGCTGCGTCGTGTTATAGTCTGACAACAATTTTAGAGTTACAGTATTGTTTAGAGTTCTATTATTGACAACGGAAACTTTCACCGAAAAATTGAGATAGTCTGTGAACAATTCGGACCAGTTTCCTCCGTCATTGTCTACAACTAGAAGTGTGGCTTTTTCTGCTTGTTCCCGTGCTGCCTGCATTGAATAGCTTATTATGCCGCCTAACACTGGGAACATTATCAATGGGACAATTAGCATTGCTAACAGTATTTTCGGGTCTCTAACCAATTCTTTAATCTCTTTAACGAGAATATTACCAAACCCTTTAAGCAAGTCCAACCACCTTCGCAAAAACCTCTTCTAAATTTGCACTTTCAAACTTTTCTTTCAGTTCTTGCGGTTTTCCCTCTGCAACAATCCTACCCTTGTTTAATAAAGCAACTCTGTCGCATATGTGTTCTACTTCAAGCATGTTGTGGCTTGAAAGCAGCACTGTTACGCCTTGTTCTTTCACGTATCGCTTGATTATTTCTCTCACATGATAAGCATGCAAAACGTCTAACCCGCTTGTGGGTTCATCTAAAATGGCTAGTTTGGGTTTATTCATCAATGCCCGTGAACAAGAAGCCTTCTTTTCATTCCTTTACTGTAAGCTTTGGTCTTATCCTTCAAACGCTCACCTAAACCGGTAATTTCAGCTGCTTCTTTAATCATTTCACAAGTTTCATTTTTGTCTTTGGTGTTGAATTTAGCCATGAACTCCAAATATTCCCAGCCGGAAAGGTTTCGGTAAGTCCCAGCCTCCTCCGGGAGGTAGGCTATGATCTTACGGACTTCAGCAGCTTCCTGAACAACATCTAAGTCGAAAATTTTCACAGTACCAGATGTAGGCAATGGTAAAGTTGAAACAACACGTATGGTGGTTGTTTTTCCAGCTCCATTTGGACCAATAAGTCCGAAGATTTCTGTAGGCTTGACGCTAAAGCTTAATCCATCTAGTGCATGAATATCGCCGAAGACCTTAACAACGTCTATGACTTCAACAGTTGAGCTCAACTATTGGACACCGAAGACCTAAACGATTCATAGACTTTAAAAACTTATTCTTCATCGCTCCCTCGAACCCTGATTTTTTGGTGGGTCAGCCCGAATTGATTTAAGCTTACGTAACTTTTACAGTTGAGTGCTGAGTGCGCGAGCTGTATAAGTAAAACAGTAATAATCCTTTTTGCCTGCGAGGTTTTTAAGATACGTTAACTATAATATTACTTGATTGAGGGCTATGTTTGAAAGAGATTTTGAAGAATTGGGGTAAAGAACTTTGGATAGCCGAAGAAGCAGAATATGGCGGAAAAATCTTGATCATAAAAGAAAACAAGGGTACATCTCAGCATTATCATAAGGATAAGAAAGAAACAATTTACTGTTTCAAAGGCTTAGTGGACATCATATTAACCGACAAAATAGTTACGCTGAAAGAGGGCGATGACATAACACTTCTTCCAAAGACTATACACAGTATAGTAGGAAAAAGAGATTCAATACTGTTTGAAGTGTCAACGCCACAGCTGGCTGACATAGTTAGAATACAAGAAAACCCAAAGAAAACAGGCAGATCCTAAGAAGTTATTGTCCCTCTTTTTCCATATTACCATCTATAGGACCGCACGCTAATTAACCCAAACGATCATCATGCTATTTGAATTTTATTTTGGTGGGATTCGAACAATTTTCTCTTAAAATCAAAAGGCAGTCCTCTTTCCATTCGACTTGGTCAGAAACGTTAACCTGCTTATCTTATCGCACCACATATTTTAGAGCCATTTGAGCTTACATTTAACGAGGTACCACGCTGCCATTCCACCTGTGATTGCAGAAACTATATCGCCAATAATATTCATAGAGGGTTCCATTCCTACCCTAAACACATTGATTGGTGACATGAGATAAACGGCTCTTTCAAAGATCTCCCATAATGATGCAACAACTACAAGACTAAAAATAGTGAACCCTAACGAACCTGTTTCTCTCTCGACCCCAGAAATGCGAAGTCTATCTAGATGGAAATATGAAACTAAGTGGCTGTACCCGTAATTGTTCACAGCCGTTTTGTAGGCTTTTAAAGCTATGGCTCCTATTCCGAATCCCGCTAGAGCATGTATTATCCAGTCAGCCCCAAAAACTCCGTAAAATATGGAACCTCCAACAAGCACCTGCATCACCAATGGAATTTTTGCTGTTAAGGCGATTCTGTAATCTGAGAAAACAGCGTTTGAACAGATCTTAAAGAGGTTTGTGAAAGTGATCTTGTCACAGTTTTTCTCAACATCCATCACACGCTGTGCCTTAACAACCTTCAAGTAGAATGGCGTGCAGACAATAATATAAGTCCAAATTCCCAACATAGTCCACAAGAGGTCATTCGCTGTTATGTTTACGCATATTGAGAGCAAGGAAATCGACTTAAGCATGGTAACAAGAAAAATCCATCTTAAAGGCATAATGGGATAAAAGTGGTAAATCAGAAGAGTGCCAAATGGACTGAAGGCTGTAAAAGCTGGAATTGATGTACCAGATCGATGTTCGCTATTGCTGGTCACAGATGCCCCTTTACCTCTCATTAAATTCCTTCGAAGGATTCTTCTCATCTTCCAAGATTTAAGTTTCTCCATTATCCCTTTCAATTTTGGTTACCCTTATTTAAAAGAATTCTAGAAAGGTCTACCCATATATTTACTTAATCAGAGTTTTTACTCCGGACGCTGGGCAATATGGTTGTTTCGGAAGTATTTCTCCAAATGATGTGCACAGATTGCTTTTGGTGGGGCTGTATAGGTTTAGGCTTACGTTTAAATTTTACAATTCAATGTCGACCATCATACAAACATGAGTGCAACTCATTCGAGAAATTGAATCTCTTCGAGACTGCAATAGCCTCAACGCAGAGATTCTTCAGGAATTTTTATATTATGAGTTGTACCCATTACTTTTAAATTTCGCAGTTTCTGAATCACCAAGAATAAACATACGTGTCATATCTACTTCAATTAGGCTGAAAATAACCTTATTTGCCATGATTAAACCAGTCTTATGCGAGCTTTGCAAAAAGGGTCTGGAATACGGACTTGAAAGAACTTTTAAATATGAAAAGAGGGTAATATTAAGTCGAGGTTGCAATAGTGCCTAAATCCTCGAAAGGAAAGAAGAAGAAGGGCGGAAAGAAGAAATAAAGGGTCAATAACAGAAATATCCCCCAAATCCCCTGTTTTTTTGCTTTTAGTGATCTGGTTAGCTGTTATATTCTGGTTGAACAATGATAAGAAATCAAGCTCTTTTATGTGCAACCATAATCTAACAAAATTAGGTAGCGCAAGTGTTTACTTAGTCCTCTTCGCAATTCTCAAGGAATCTTTAATCCGCTCATTTTGTCAAAAAAGGCTTTTGGTGGGGCCGGCCGGATTTGAACCGACGACCTTTACCCGGAAACAGCGCTTGGCTGTTCCTACGGGTTTCTCCTGACCGCTCCAGAACTTCTTCATCCCAAAGCGATGGTCCGCAAACCCGTTTGCTACTTTCTGGAGCCCGTCGTCATTCCTGCCTAGACTACGGCCCCTCTTTTGGAGCATTAGATTAACTGTAAAGGATAAAATATATGCGTTATTCTTTACGTGATGAGAAATAATGTTTATGTATTTCGCGTCGCGTTTTTAGTGTGGAACTACTTAAAGTATTTATGGATGATGTTGAATAACGAGACTATCTGTTAGGGGCGTTTAAAACGGGAAAAGAGTCTGCGGCCGATCTGCCCAAGAGGTTTATTCTATACCAAGATTTAGATGGAACCACCTATGATGTTGAACTGCCTCTAACTTCGAATGTAGATGCCAAGGAACTGAGGGAAAACCTATGTTTGCCGTCTTATATTGACTTAAACTATTTTCCAATGAGAAGTGCCATGGTTACTCTCTGGGCCTCTGTAAACGCGCCTAAACTTCATGAATTGTATCCGCGTGCCTTTGAAAAGAAGGTTAGCAAAGAACCCATCCCGGCTCTACTGTTCGGCGGAGCAGCTGTCAAAATTCTCTGCAAGAGTGCAAACTCGGGGGGATCATTGGCTAGAGCCATAAAGGACACTGATTTTATAGTTCCTAAAAAGCAAGGAATTGATTTCTATAAGCTTCTTTTAAACATGGATAAAGCCTTTGGGACACAGTATAAGTCTTTTGCAACAGCGAATGACAGGCGCTTTAATATGTGGAGGAATGGCGAAAGGTATAGGCTTACTACGATTAATGGCATAACTGAAGAAGGGCTTCCAAAAATAACTGTATTGGACTTGTTTTGCGACTGCATAGATTTAAGGCATAAAGTTGAAGTTAAGGACGTTTTTGAGCGGTATAAGGAGAATCTGTATACTATAGGTTTAGAGCATTTACTCCTCTCTAAGGCTCAGTTCATCCTTGACATGCCAAAAGAAAGAATGGAAGAGCTTAAGCAATGCGGACAAGACTACAGAATCTTGTCATACCCCTACTATGCAGAAGACAAAATTATCGTTGGAATGGAAGATAAAGACACGAAAGACGTGTGCGCAGTCCTTTTAGACCATGAAATTGGAGCAGAAGCAGAAAAGATAGATTCACAGAGAATGCGGAAAATTTTGGAAAAGGATAAAAAACTTGCTTTAACAGTGACACTTAACCTTGAAAACTTGGTTGAAAAATCAGATGTCCTTCGAAAGTGGATGTCGAAAAATGAGGCTTCAACAGTAACTGATAGAATCGGTACTCTTCTGAAAGAGATGCCAACCGTTGACAAGAAGTGGGACAAGCCATGGTGGAATACTGCAGTTGAGACTCCTGTGATTGAATAACCTATTGTTCTCTCTTTATTAGCTGTTTGATTATGCTATAGGTTTCTTTTCTCGACATGCCAACTCTTGAGAGCGGTAGGTCTAAGGTTTTTTCTTTTGAGTACAGCCTAAGGCATGTTTCATGCGTTGGTGTAATGTGTATCGATATATCTTTAAAGTTCGACCACTTTTCATCAGTCACATTTGTTCCTCTCTGAAGCTCGAATCCTACGCCGTTCAATGTTAGAGTGTTGTGATAACGTGTTTTATAGATTTTATGGCCTATTATAATTGAGATAATGGCCATGACTAGAAGGGTTGCTGGATGAACCGCTATAAGCATATTGCCGAAAAGCGCAACTGCCACTAACATTAATGTGCCCAGAGAGAATATCATGGCGAAACTTTTCAGATAGTTTGGCAAGTCCAAGGCTTCAAACTTCGCTTCAACCAGATTTAATTGCTTTTTAAGGGCTTTCCCAAGAACGTTTTCTGACGAAACCCCATCTTTTGATGTTAGACTATAAAGCGTCACGCCCACTCTACTATCTGCAATCTTCTCTATAGAGCCCTTTACAGCTTTTCCAATAGGGTTTACTTGAACCAATCCAATAAATATCCAGTCGTCGCCGCTGAATTTCTTTTTACATGATATTATGACGTTTCTCAAAAAATTAACGTCAATTTCGGGAGATGTGTAAAAGAGAAAGTGAACTTTATACTTTGGTGTTACCAGAGCAGAGAATATTTTGGAAAGGAAAAATCCTTTTTCTTCTAATCCGCCTGTAGCGTAGATTGGGATACTAAACTTGTCGAGCGGGTAGTCTCTGTGAATTTCGTTAAAGTTGGCTAACCAGCGGAAATTTCCTTTAACAAGTCGTTCTTCTATTAGGTCGGTTATGAAGTTTAACTCAAGCACCTAAAAACACCTAGTATTGTTGAAGAAATAAAAAAGAGGGGATATTTAAGGCTATTCTGGCGGGATGCTCAAGTACAGAGTTTTTACGTCTACTCCTCTTGTGGTATTTCTGTAGAGGTGGTAAACGTATAGCAACAGTCCAATTACAATGCAGAGGAAGAAGCCGATAGTGCTATATATTTCCTCACCGGATGGGTTGAAAATCCAAGGCGATTCTTTCACAAAGGTGTATAGGCAGTAGCCTGCAGCCAAAGTTGCCACAAACCCTAGCAACACAACAGTGCCTATTGAATGCTTCACAGCAGCTCTATCGTAGATTTCTCTTCTCTCAAGTGGAAGCAGCATACAAGAGACGCAGAACATTGTGAGGAAGAACGCGTCGAAGATGTCAGTTCCTACAACTCCTGCAAAATTGAAATATGGTGCCAAACCAGCAACATTTGATTCAGCTATGCATCCGAATACTCCAGCGACGGCTGTGATTATGATTGACCAGACGGGAGCATGCCACTTTTCGCTGACGTAGGCGAAGCTTTCAGGCAACATTCTGTCAAACGACATGGCAAAGAAGGTTCGAGATGCAACCAGCAAGAATGGTGGTACGTCGTTTGCAAGCCAGATCACACCGGCTAACGCAATTATCCATGAAAGCCATCCCATTGCCATGCCTCTAGCGATTATTGCAGCAATGCCAGTGCTCCATGCATTTTGGAAGTTAATACCTAAGAAACTCCATTGTGTACCTGCATCGATAACACTTTGAGGAATCCCTGCTCCCGTCCAGTTTATGTTACTGCCGCCATAACTTAGCCAAGAGTATCCTTGGAAAAAGCCCCATTGATGCCCATTAGCATCCGTGATGTATGTGTTTCCAGCCGCATCTATAGGAACATTCATGATGGATATTGCTGAGAGTGAAGAAGCAGCTAAGTAAACTAGCATTATTATCAATCCCGCTGACACAACAACCAATGGAAGCTTCTTGTTCGCCTCTTTCACTTCGCCAGCTACGAAGGTGGTTGCATACCAGCCCATGTAAGCCCAAAACGCGCCAGCAAGTGCAAACGAAAAAGCACCGTAGAAATCTGATATATGACCAATCATACCAGTGTTTACAGCCAAGTTCATCAATGTTTGCGGTGTTGTGTTCATAACCTCCTGAACGCCTGTGACAACAGTGTTCGGATCCATTATGCCGCCAATCCACATGGCGAAAAAGGCTATAGTAATTACGGCTGGAACGTAGAATATCACTTCCATCAGTCGACCATAAAGTTTTGTTCCGAGCAAGGCAAGTATTGCGAAAATCCAAACAACCACTAATCCACCTACGAAGAGTATTAGTGGATCTGAAGCCCACGTTATGATTTCTGGTGCAAGAGCAATGTTATAGAATATTCCAATTGCTTCAAAGACCGCTACTCCAATAAGTCCGTAAGAAAATGCTTCTGCGAGGAACATTAGCCATCCCGACATGTATCCCAGTATGGGATGAGTAACTCTTGAAATTGTGACGTAACCACCGCCAGATCTAGGCATAGCAGCTGTAACGTAACCGGCTGCGTAACCTGTGATAAGCACTATTATACCGCAAACTAGGAATGCCCAGAATATTG
>Ga0210016_1003717_pt1 | contig 13291 bp, 12 predicted proteins | sample CryGeyCG2014_300_FD_185454 | JGI IMG/M metagenome (GOLD analysis project Ga0210016, IMG submission 185454) | Groundwater microbial communities from aquifer - Crystal Geyser CG02_land_8/20/14_3.00 (SPAdes) (version 2) | ecosystem: Environmental > Aquatic > Deep subsurface > Groundwater | place... | reverse complement strand
CCACATCATCCTACTCGCCGCGCCTTACCATTCTTCGACAAGCTCAGAATAGTGGCACATTGCGGTTTTCGTCCATGGTTACAGCGGCGGGTCCGCGACGGCTTCGCACCGTCTTCCCTAAAAAAGCTGAGTTCATCAACTTTTCATCAATCATTCTTAGAACGATTGCAACCTACGTGAGTAAATATTTAGCAGAAATGTGGAGTAATGTCTACCGATTATTTTGTTCGAAGTCGGAAATCAGTTCCAATGTTCTTTGTATCCATCTCTTTTGAATTCTTTCAGCATCTTTTCCTGAAAAAGTAGTTTCAAAAAGCGGAAACTTTTTTCTGCCCTCTGAATTAGAGTTCTCTTTCAATTTTGCAATTGAAGGCAATTCTCTATAATTTTGTTTGAGTAGGTTTGCCGGCATAAGTATGGGTTGCGGCAACTCCGGAAAGATGCTCTTTACAATTTCAGCGAATGCTTTGCCTCTTGCCCATGCAAATATTCTCTGAGCCGTTCTCGCTCCGGAATCAGGCAATGGAGTTATAGGCGCGGGAAAGTCATTTCTGCAATCCCATACGCAATTCTGAAAATCAGCGGAATCCAATTCGGTTCCATCTAAAATGCTTTCCGCAAGTTTTACAACTTCTCGAGAATTTATTTTGTTAATGGAAGTATCATCTTTATCTTTCCATGACGGCTCTTCAAACGGCGAAATTGCGAAACCGGAGTTCGATGGAAAAACACGCGTCGGTCCAAGTAAGGCGATTGTTGGAATTCTTGCTGCGCGAGCCGCATGAAGAGCCCAAGTATCAGTCGTGACGACAAGGCATGAAGAGAGAATCTGTTGCAAAGCAATATCTATTTTTCCCGGGCAGAATTCTTCCGGCTTGGATTTCATTTCTCTTTTTATTGAATCGAGCATCTCTGCTTCATGCGAAGCACCGATGATTGCCACTTCTCCGAATTCGTTCAGACCGTCAGCTATTTCCGCCGCCTGCTTTACTGAAAGCCTTTTCGTTTCCCAGCCTGAGCCCGGATGCAGACAGATACGTTTTTTATTTTTAATTCGCTTATGGCGAAAATCAGTTCTTACTATTTCTTTAAATCCTGCAATCATAGAATAACGTTCTGCAACATCGAAGAGAGGATTCAATCCCAAAGTAATTGAAGAGATAAAAAAGTCCGACCATGTATCGGAAATAATTTTATCGTTCAATGCAGGACCTTTGTATTCTTGCGCACTAGCTCCACCTGCTATCAATGACGATGCTCTGGTTAGATGCAGATTCACTACTCTGTCCCATTTCCCGAATTTCGATAGATCGAAAAGAAAGTCTTTTAAAACTCCGCGCATAGTTTCGATTCGCGCGCCGAATCTGTTCATATTCTGCACAGATTTCGAAGGGGAATGAATCAGCTCAAATCCTTCATTCTTCAATACGCCTGCCGCTGACGAATTTACAATCCACGTCACTGAACCATCTTCGAGAAACTTTTTTGCAATTCCAATTCCGCAAATTACATCGCCGATTGCGTTCGGAAGTATGACCAGAGTTCTCATCAATAACGCTCTCTCAGTTCCAGCCATTCTCTGAGAAGTGCCAGATGCAAATCAATTGGACAGCCTATTCTAGGCTCGCCGATCAAATCTTTTCTAAAAGGATTTTCATCTTCGACTGAAATCTGCGGAATGAAATATCTTATTCCGCTCGCAGTTAACTTCTCCGCCGCATCTAATCTTTCAGATAAAGTATTTGCAAGCAGTAAATCAATTCCTGCAATAATTGCGAAGCTGTCAAAAGAATTTGCACAGGTTTTTTCCGAACATGCAACTTTACAGCCTCTGAATGCGCAAGGCATGTCGGCTTGTAGTAACAAGGTTCTCGGTCCCACAGGCTCGTTGAGTATAGGAGAAGTGAATCCGAAGAGCGCAAGTGTTGGAGCTCCGAGCGCTGAGGAAAGATGAGTAGGCCCGCTATCGTGTCCCAGATATATTTTCGCTCCTGAAATAAGTTCAGCCAGATCTTTCCAATTAGTCTTTCCGCAATAATTATCTTCTTCGGCAATCCCGGCAGTCTGTGCGCGCACAAATTCGTCTTTAGAACCGACTGCGATCCACTTCCCGCCATATTTTTTTATTGCTTCTCCGATTATTTCCGGTCGAATTCTTTTTGCATCCCAGATCTCCGCACCGCTTCCTGCTCCGAATTGAACCACATTATAATCCTGCGGCTTCCACTCTAAACTAAGTTTCGGAGTATCAAAAGATGGCGTGAGACCGAGAAGCATTTGATAAAAATGGTATCGATTCATTCGGTTGCGGATAAGCGCGAGTTCTTCTGCATGCTTCATGTTTCTGTCGTCTATCAAAGCTAATTCTTTTCCTGAAAAGCCTACGGAGAATACCGGATTAAAACTCGAAAGAATTTGAACGGCTTTAGGTTCGGCTCCGAGATTGAATGCAATTAACTGCCTTGGCAGTTCAGGAATAGCCGAAGCATCTTTTGAAACTTCAATTACTTCATCGATACCTTTCGCCATCTCCGCAAGTTCTCCGTAAGGCTCTTCAGTAATAAAAGTAATCTTCCAATTTGGATTTTGTTGTTTAAAATTCTGAACCGCTTGAAGAGAACGTATTACATCTCCGGCAGTCCTCAGATGAATCACGGCACAGCGAATTTGCGTCGAAAACATTTTGAGAAGATCTTGCAATCGAATAAAAAGTTGAGGTGCTTTCGCAATCGACGGTTCTATTACAAACGAAACATTGGGACTCATTGAGTTCGCGGCGGCACGCTCAAGTTCGATAAGGTTTGAAAATTCCTTAATCTTATCGAATAACTTTTGAAACGAATCAGGAGCTACGGCTTTCAAACGCGCGCTTTCACCTTCAAACGATAAAATACTTTGCAATCTGTCGCCTAACACCTCTGCGATATATCCAAGTCCCAGTCCGATTATGCAAACTTTTTTCGAAGTAATAGTTGAAGCAAATCGTTCGGCTTCGACTTTGGGATTATATCTGCTGTAAAAAGTTTGCGCTCCAGATGAAAGAATTGGAAGTCCGTTTTTGGAAATATCTAATTCTGCAGAAAGAAGTCCCAGAGTTTTTGCAAGCGGTTCATTACTCATTTCCGAACCTGAATTTTTTTAGAGTTAGAGCAGCAATTCTTCATATACTTAACATTGTAGAAAAAAAATAAAAATAAAGCTAAAGTTCTCTTTGAATTAATCCGATAAGTGAATTAGCGATTTTATACACTTCGGACGGATCCGAAGCTTATCGCTAGAGGTTGACTGCTACACGGAGGTAGAGGCGCCTCAGGAAATTCCTGAGTTGATCCCTAAAAATCCGTATAGCAAACCGCAATTTAGATTTATTTTGCGGCAATTTTGTAATTTTGAAAGGAGGTGAAATATTATGGCCGACAATCTTCAATTATCTACACCGAAGGTAACGGGTTCATTGGCAATCGATTGGTCTGATCCAAAAACTAAAGCTCAACCATCCGAAGAGAAATTTGAAAAAAAACTCGATTCGGAAAAAAGTGAAGAGCAAAAAAGTTTGAGCGAAAAGACCGTGTCCGATGTTGCTGACGCACTCAATTCTGTTTCAAAAGCTATTGACAGGAATCTTCAATTTTCTGTCGACAAGGAAACTGGGAGGATCGTAATAAAGGTTACGGACGGCGATACAGGCGAATTAGTTCGCATGATTCCGCCCGGAGACATTTCAAAGATGCGTCAATCCTTTGGTTCACTTGTCGGTCTTTTGTTTAACGATCAGTCGTAGGAAATCGGAAGAGCAATCGGGTGGCCCCCGAGTTGCTTTCAGCGGATACCATGGCGAACTGCGCACGATAATGTCAGGGATGACATTGTCTGCGGAGATGAGTATCCGGTTGATGGATAATATCTTTTCACCACGGAGGGTGATAAAATGTCAGGTTTACGAATTAAAACAAATGTCTCGGCTCTATTTGCGTCGAGGCTTCTAACTCAAACATCAGCAGCTTTAAACAAGTCTATCGAGCGGCTTTCTTCCGGTCTTCGTATCAATCGTGCGGCAGATGATGCGGCAGGATTCGGCGTGTCGGAAAGAATGCGAACTCAGGTTAATGGTCTTGAACAGTCCAAGCGAAACGCGCAAGACGCTATTTCGTTGATACAGGTTGCTGAAGGTGGATTGTCTCAGATCTCGGATATGCTTCAGAGATTAAGGACATTGGCAGTTCAGGCATCCAACGACACAAATACGACAGTTGACCGTCGAGTAATCCAAACTGAAGTAAATCAGTTAATCGCTGAAGTAGGACGACAAGCTTCAGCAACATCGTTTAACGGCAGAATACTTTTGAATGGCGCGTTTGCTTCAGGAACTGGTTCTCTGGTATTTCAGGTCGGTGCAAATCAAGGCGAACGCCTTGCAGTTAATATTGCTTCGATTTCGATTACCGGTTTAGCTTTGGGCAATTTGCAAACAGGCGACACTGCCGGTCTTACGAGCGGTGGAGTAATTACTCAGGCCGGAGCTGAAAGCGCGATTACGCTGATTCAATCTGCTGTCGACACAGTGTCTCGGCAGAGAGGCGACCTTGGCGCTTATGTAAATCGGTTCGAGAACGTTGTTGCGTTCGTCGGAATCAGCACCGAGAACATAACCGCGGCAGAGTCACGAATACGAGATGCTGACTTTGCGGAAGAGATTGTGAACTTCACGAAGAACCAGATACTGCAACAGACAGGTATCTCGGCTCTGAGTCAGGCAAACATTTCTCCACAGGTCGTACTTTCGTTGCTGCAATAAACGAAGTTGATGGCGGGGTTCAATAACGACCCCACTTTGGGCGGACGTAAAAAGCGTCCGCCCTTTTTTTTAATGAAGCGGCTACCTCTTTTCGATTTAATTACTGCGTAATTATTGAAAATATATTTTGCTTCAATAATTTTTTTGAACTAACATTTATTCGTGAATATTTATATTAATGGCAAGTCTATAGATTATGAAATCGAAAATGAAGCTACGCTCGGTGAAATCATTGACGGACTTCAAGAGTGGATGTCTGGTAAAGGCTGTGTAATTGTAAGCCTGCGCCTTGACGATAAATCCGTAAATTTTTTGGAAGATAAATCTATCCGGTCGGCGCCGATAGATTCTTGCAGAAAAATGGATGTTGAGGTTCAGAACGTTCGATTACTTGTCGGCGAAACAATTCATGAGCTTGGAAACTATCTTGACCGAGTCGCAAGGCTTGCTCCTAAAATGCAGGATAACGGCATTCAAGCAGATGATATAAAACAATTGGTCGATGGATTGCGATGGAGCGAAGACGTATTAAAACGAGTAGAAGGCATTCTCCGCATATCGTACCACGACTTAGAATTCGATGGTGAAAAGTTTTCTAAACTCCTTCTTAAACTTGGCGACATCCGCGAACATATCGAAGAAGCTCAGAAAAATAATAATCACGCGGCGCTGGCAGGTATTCTAGGAAGTTCGCTAACACTTCTTTGCGACCGATTAGTTCATGCTCTTCCTTTGGTTTTAGAAAATGCGTCATTAACTTCAGAAGGCAGTAACCTAATGGAGGAAATAACCGAACAATTGCCTATAATTCGAGAACTGCCGGAAAAACTTGAAAATATAGCCATCAACATTTCTATTGGAGATTCAATAAAAGGAATGGAGGAGTTCGCGGCGTGCATTTCTTCAATAGAAGAGGCTTTTATTTTGGTTGATAGATGCAAAAAGGAATTGCCGAATTATTCTCATGATTTGGATATCAAAGGAAAGAGCTTTGAAGAGCGAAATCAGGAGATTGCGGGCATACTGCAGGAATTGATTGAAGCTTTTGAGCGTAAGGACAGAGTATTAATAGGGGACCTGATAGAATATGAAATTGCCCCTGTAACTGAGGGTCTTGCAGATATATTAGAAAAGATAAAAAATAGCTTGAAAGAGTCCTGCCATTAGAATAGAATAATTAATGATGAGCAGTTATAAGCTCTGACACGAAGAAATAAACACAGTTTATACGAGGCAAAGAACGATGAAGACAAGACGCAATATATGCGCTGAGATTTCGGATAGTTTATCTGAATGCATTCGTTCTATTTATCCTCACATCGAAGAATTTAATTCTCCGCCGGTTAGTCAAATTTCAGATTCAACATTCGGCGATTACATGTCTAACATTGCCTTTCTTCTATCAAAAATTTTAAAACAAAAGCCGATAGATATTGCGAATAAAATTGCAAAAGAATTCAAAGGAAATGCCGACGCGGAACCTGCAAATCCGGGATTCATAAACTTTAAGATAAAACGAGAACGACTCTGTGAAAATCTGGAAGAGACACGAGTTTCATCGTGGTCTTCCTCTAATATCGGCGCTGGAACAAAAGTAAATATCGAATTTGTTTCCGCAAATCCAACAGGAGATCTTCATATCGGGCACGGAAGGGGAGCAGTTATAGGTGACACACTTGCAAGGCTTTTTGCTAACGCAGGGTTTTCAGTCACCAGAGAATATTACGTAAACGACATCGGCAAACAGATTGATGCGCTCGGAGAATCATTGCTTTCGGCAATTCATAAAAAAAATGGAATTGAGTCGCCTTATTCAGCAACTTATAAAGTGGAAGAGCTGGTTGACGAATATTTAAATCTAAACAAAGAGCCTTCTTCTGAGCGCAATCGCGAGGATATATGCCGAGCCGCAGATTTTGCCAAGGAACGTTTGCTTTCAAAGATAATGAAGTTGCTTAAAAGACTGGATATTTCTTTCGATTCAGTCGTTAGAGAGTCATCTTTTATCGGAGCCATACCCGATTTAATCAATGAGCTGAAAAAAAAGGATCTTATCTACGAAGCTGATGAACCTGAAATAGAGAAAGAAAAGAAACGCCGTGCGGATTCAAAATCTGCAATCCATCGCGATTCTATGGAAGGCGGAACATTTCTAAGAACCGGCAAATTCGGAGATGAAACAGACCGAATTATTTTAAGGCGCTCAGGTGCCGCAACTTATTTTACGACAGACATTATTTATCATAGAGACAAATTGTTTAGAGGCTACGAAAGACTTGTGAATGTTTGGGGCGCGGATCATGCAGGTCATGTAATACGCCTGAAAGCCGCAATGAAAGCGCTTTCTTTGCCTGCAGAAAAATTGGAAGTAGTGCTCTGCCAGATGGTAAGGCTTATACGAGGCGGAACAGAGGTTAAGATGTCGAAGCGAGCTGGAACTGTGGTTCTGCTTGAAGAACTGATTGATGAAGTCGGCGGAGATCCTGTTCGCTTCTTTTTCCTGTCGCGCTCAGCATCTGCTCAATTTGATTTTGATCTCGATCTTGCTGTAAAAAAATCTTCAGACAATCCGGTTTTTTATTGTCAGTATGCTCACGCAAGAACCTGTCAGCTTCTAGCAAATGGAAGAGAAAACGGAATTGAGCCATCGAACAAAAATTTGCATCTGCTGAAGGATGAAACCGAGCTGGAAATAATGAGAAAACTAATTGCAATTCCTGATTCAGTTCAAACGGCGGCTATTAAACTTGAACCGCACAGGCTCGTTGAAATATCGACAAGCCTTTCCGAGTCTTTGCATAGATACCAGACTGCGGGAAAAGAAAATTCCGATTTACGCGTTGTGACTTCTGACAAAAAAGAATTATCGTCCGCAAGGCTTTATCTTGTAGAAAGCGTTGGATATGCGTTGCGAAAGCTATTTGGGCTCATGGGCATAAATGCTCCAGAGAAGATGTGATGACAAATATTAAGACGGCAGCCGCAGGTTTTAGCCTGCGTTTGCAAAGAAAAATGTTATTTCAATGTTAACCATGGATGGAAAAAGGAGGGTGTAATGAAAGAAATAGTTTCTTTCATGTTTCAAATAAGGTTTTGTAAGTATGTTTGCACGAGCGTATTTCTTGTCGCTCTACTGCATCAGCCTGTTCTTGCCGAACTTGAATCTTCAACCGGTTCGGAAATAAAGGTAGTTTCGTTCGGGCAAAAGAATCCAACCGGATCTGCGGTAAGTTCTGGGGAAGTCAGAAATGCAAACAGTCTTTGGCCGGCATCTTCGAATGCAATACTGCCGGCAAGACCTCGAAGAGTAATTGCACCTGTAAGGCCTACACCGCCTTCTGGTAGGCGATCAGCTACAAATAATTCGCCCGTGACAACGGCAACCCAAAGCAGTAATTCTCAAAATACAATTTCGACTGCGGGAGGTTCTGCTGAAGAAGTTCCTTCTCTACAGCAATCAGCCTTGAGTGCACCGAAACCTGAAAGTCTTTCGCCCGAAGCTATTCAGCCTGTAGAACTGAATTCAAATCAAGTCGAAGCTGTTTCAAACCAAGAAAATTCTACTCCTGAGGAAGCCGGGCAATTCATTTCAAGACGCGAGTCGCTTGGAGAGCCAACTTCTCGATTGAATAAATTAGAGTCTGCCGATAAAAGCAATCAGACAGAAATTCGGCCAAGCGGAACTGCAGGGTGGTATAAAATTGCGGCAAGCGCGCTTTTTCTAGCCTCGCTAGGTATGATCGGATTTCGATATAAACATAACAAGAGAACACTAGACGATGAAATGCCGGCCACATGGGCGCCTCCGATTGAACCATCTGCAAAGCGCCACCAGCATATTCTACAGCAAAAAAGATTTTCTCGAGATGATGCTGAAGATTTCTCTGAAGCTTATAATAAAAATGAATTTGAAGAAGAAGCTATTGTTAGAGAGACAGGTAAGAAAAAGAGGCGGCGATCTCCTATTCTTAACAAAGCAGCGTCGGAAGGAACATTTGTTTTTGAAACGGGCCCCACAGGACATGATCCAGGATTTCACGACGAAGTTGAGAGAAGAATACAAAGGCTAAGCGCCTTACAAAATGCAGCATCTATGGGGGAAGAGTTAGAGCGCCGAAGAAGGCCGTCACCGAAATCAAACGAGTATTCCATGATCGAAGAACTTGCTGAAGCCGGAGCTTCTGCTGATGAAATAGCCAAAAGATTTTCAATGCCGATTGAAGAAGTGGAGACTTTACTTAATTTGAGATAGTATACTTCTATCCCAAAGAATGTATGAAATAATTGAAAAATGGTAACCGTTCACCTATACGCCGCTCAGTCGCAATTTGAACCACGAATAAACACGAATGCATACAAAAAAGAGATATTTTTATTCATTTTTTGCACGGTTTTTGTGCTTTTTTGTGGCTAATTTTCTTACCGAGTGAGCGCTTACGAAAAATATAATTTTCAATTTGCAATTTGCAATTTTAAATATAACGGGAGAAGTATGAAGATTACCTTGCCATCTTGCGCATGATTGCTCCTGCAACAGTTGGATCCATTTCGGCTAGAATTGCGGATACATTTCTTTCAGGCATTCTCCGGAATAATTCTATGACTAAAAGGTCATCTTGCTGAGACAGCACTTTTGCGGCGGCTACAGGACGCATAGAAAGATAAAATTTTACGGCTTTCTCATACTGAGCTTCTTTATTAGTAAATTCTTTTTCTCGCAATACTAATGCTTCTTCTCTGCGCTCGAGCTCTCGCTCCCATTGCGATAGACGGTCTCGATCCTCATTCAAAGTCTGTTCGTCTTTTCGCAATTTATCTTCTTTCTTCTTCAACGTGAGCCAGCGGTCTTCTCGAGCGGTTTTTTCTTTCAGCCGCTCCAGTTCCGCAAGTTCATTGTAAGGCAGACCGGACCCATGATCGAAATACTTGCCGACCCATGGAATTTCGCCTGCAATGCCGGTCAGCGGCCCTGTCACATCGACAAATCCTTCTGATTGCAAAAAATATAAGACTCCGAAAATAGTGCCTGCAATGATCAGCAAAAGAAGAATTATTTGAGTATACTTGCCCATAATTTTTCTATTCCTTTATCGGCATTTTTATTCATCTTCCGAAGCTCCAATATCGGAAAGTATTTTTCCGACATAATTTCTTGTTTCCTGATAAGGCGGAATGCCGTTATACCGACTAACACTGTCCGGCCCCGCATTATATGCGGCAAGAGCTTTTGGCATATCGCCTCCGAATCGATCGAGCATCATTCTCAAATATTTTGCTCCGCCGTCGATAGACTGGGCAGGATCAAATGGATCAGTGACTCCAAGCATATTTTGTGTATCCGGCATTATCTGCATAATCCCCATTGCGCCTTTTGGCGAGACGGCTCGAGGATTGAAACTAGATTCATGTCTTGCCATAGATTCGATCACTTGTGGAGAAATGTTATATTTTGCCGCGGCGGCTTCAATAAGAGGCTTGATATTTTCAGGGGCATTTTGAGTGGGTGTAGAACTGTTATTTTCAGCTTCAGAAAGAGCAGAACTGAAATTTTGAGTCTGATTCATCGGCCCCATTAGATTTTTTATTCGCGATTGTATCTCGTCGATGCGGCTTAAAACACGGCTGATGCCTTCAATAGCCATAATTTTCACCTCTAGATATTAATTCGGAACGGTCAGCAGGCTCGGAAAAAGATTTTTGTTTTCTCATAAAAGTTTGCAAACCGATTTCATCGAGCTCGTTCTGCTCCTTGTTTTCTTCCTCAAACTTCCAGTCTTCATATTTGCGTTCTCGCAATCTTTCAAGAACTCTTTTCTTTTTTCTAGCTTCAATGAGCTTAAGTCTTTGCTCTTCCATTATTCGTTTAGTCTCTTCCAAATTTTTTATTGCTATTACTTCTCGATTTATCAGTGAAATATGATATTCGTGAGCACGCACAAGATCTTCAATAGTAGGTTTCGAATTGAACAATTTAGTCCGGCTTTCCATCGCAGAATTTAGACGCTCGCGTATCTCCGATAATTTCATTTCAGCTTCAAGCTTTTTCTGAACAGCGATTCCAAAAAGAATTCGTTCTTTCTCCTCTTGATGTTTACGCACCGATAGGATGCGCTCTAATCTGAATTTGAATTTTGCCATCAACTGCACTCCAACCTATTTCTCACGCTACAGCCTTCAGAAGTTCTTTTACTGTTTCTTGAAACTCCGATTTTTCATTGATGCCTTGTTTGAGAAATTTTTCGATCGCGTCGATTCTTTTTTTTGCTTCGTCGATTCTTTTATCCGAGCCTTCGACATACGCTCCGATTCGGATAAGATCCTCTGCGTCGCGGTAGACTGCAATTAATTCTTTAAGACGCCCTGCAGCGGTTTTTTGTTCAGCCGAAGCAATATCTGTCATCAGCCTCGAAATGGAATTCAATATATCAACAGCAGGATAATGGTTTCTTGATGCAAGGTCGCGAGATAGCACAATATGCCCGTCGAGAATACCTCGAACATTGTCTGCGACAGGTTCATTCATATCGTCTGCATCGACGAGCACTGTATATAAACCTGTTATCGTTCCCCGCTCTGAAGTTCCGGTACGTTCAAGAAGTTTGGGTAATGTCGTGAAGACGCTTGGCGGAAAACTTCTGAGTCCTGGAGGCTCTCCAACCGAGAGAGCAACTTCACGCAGAGCTCTGCAGAACCGCGTTACTGAATCCATGAGCAGAAGCACATCTTTGCCCTGATCGCGAAAATATTCGGCTATACTTGTTGCGGCGTACGCGGCTCTGATTCTCATTAGAGGCGGCTGATCGGATGTTGCAACGACCAATACGGATTTCTTGAGTCCTTCTACTCCGAGATCTTTTTCTATGAAATCGCGCACCTCTCTGCCGCGTTCGCCGACAAGAGCTACGACTGCTACGTCAGCTTCGGTATATCGCGCCATCATTCCGAGCACTGTGGATTTTCCGACTCCAGAGCCGGAAAATATTCCGATGCGCTGGCCGCAGCCGATTGTTAGAATGCCGTCAATAGAGCGAATGCCGAGCGGTAGGACTTCTTTAATTCTTGGACGTCGAACCGGATCGGGAGGCTCTTGAAATACTGATGCTCGCGGGAGATGCCTCAATGAAGGGCCGTCGTCTATTGGCGCACCTACTGCATTCAAGGTCCTTCCTAACAATTCGTTTCCTATGGGAACTTCAAGGGTACTATTTGTTGCAATGACAGAATCACCTGGCGATATACCTGTCATATCGCCGATCGGCATTAAAAGAGTTCTGTTATTTCTGAAGCCAACTACCTCCGCAAATATCTCTTTTGTTGAGTCTTCTGCGCTTCTGATTAAACAAACATCTCCAACCGGAGCCTGAGGCCCCGTTGCTTCAATCATCAGGCCGACGATTTGAACTACTGCTCCACCCCGCTTTATCGTTTTTGCATTCGAAACTGCGGAGCGCATCGCTGAAATAACCTGAGCGGATTGTGAATTCATGAATCGGAAATTTCTTCGTTAACTTCTGCCGGAATATTTTCGACAGCAATTCGCATATCGCGAAGCATCTCTTCAATTTGAGTTTCTACGCGCGCATCTACGCGCCCAAATGACGTTTCTATTAAAGCACCGCCTCTGGTTATTCCTTTGTCTTCTTCGATTTCAATAGAACTCAATCCTTTCACCTTATTCATTATTTCATCCCGCATTTCTTCTGAGCTTGAAAGGTCTTCGGGATTGATTTTTATTTTGATTCTGTCTGCTCCGATTATTTCAGATAATGCGGATGAGATAGTTCTTTTTACTGCCGCATTGTCCAGAACTATTTCGGTTCTGAGAATTCCTTTCAATGCAGAGCTTATTACATCAACCATACCGTCTATTGCGGACTCAATGTAATCAGATTTTGTTTTCTTTAAATTCAGCGCCGTTTCTTCTAAAATTTTCAAAGCACTTTCTATTGAAGAGACGGCTTCGGCTTTTGCATCTTCTCTTGCACGGCTCATTCCGCTTTCTCGCGCCGCTTCTTCAATTCTCTCTTTCTCTTTTGTTGCGCCTGCAAGAATTGCAGATGCCTTTTCTTTTGTGTTGGAAAGAATCTTTTCAGCTTCCTTGTTTGCATTCTCAACTAATATTTTTGCAGATTCTTTTGCTTCATGCTCTTTGATTCGAGCCTCGTGAATCAGCCGTTCGTGAATGTCTAATCTTTTTTTTTCGCCTTCCTGATGCCGAATAGGAAAAATGCCGGCTTGCAAAGGTATATGAACTACATCTTCAGTTGAGCCTAACTGATCTCCGCGAATGACATTAGACAACAAGCTGCTCCTCGCCGCCGCGAGCAATTACTATGTCTCCGGCTTCTTCGAGCTTGCGGATAATATTGACGATTCTCTGCTGAGCGTCTTCAACATCTCTAAGTCGCACAGGCCCCATATATTCCATATCTTCTTGAAGCATTGCAGCGGCACGCTTGGACATGTTCGAGAAGATTTTGTCTTTCACTGCATCGT
>Ga0210016_1003714_pt1 | contig 13314 bp, 7 predicted proteins | sample CryGeyCG2014_300_FD_185454 | JGI IMG/M metagenome (GOLD analysis project Ga0210016, IMG submission 185454) | Groundwater microbial communities from aquifer - Crystal Geyser CG02_land_8/20/14_3.00 (SPAdes) (version 2) | ecosystem: Environmental > Aquatic > Deep subsurface > Groundwater | place... | reverse complement strand
GTATGGGTCTATTTTCAGTGTTCCCATTGTTCCTATGGAAAAAAAAGGTATTCCTTCATTACCAAGAACAACAGTGTTTTTCCCCTCAGAACTTTTGTCATTGTTTATTATCAGAGCGCTTACCGTTCCAGATAAATCCATGAATTCTTTTTGAACAGTGGTCATATGATTTCTCTCCTTTTCCTCCATCCATACTGGAACATAATAAAGCGTTATCATTGAAAGTATTATCACAACTATCATGAGTGCAAGCATTGCACCGACAGCGGATGCCTGACCATCCTTAGATTTCCGCATTGAAATCAAATATCTTTTGTTCACAAAACATTATCGTATTTATGGTATAAATAAATAACCTAAAAACAGGCGAAAAAAGCAGGCAAATCTTTATATTCCATTAAATCCGTGCTAGTTTGAGGTGAAATATGGTAGAACCAAACAACAACAATGCAAACCCGAATGGAAAAGCATATCTGCATGCTGACCCAAATGCTGCATTTCTGAGAGGAGGATATGACTTACCCGTAGTTGGCACTCCTGAAATGTGTTGAAATGAGAAAATTAATGTTAAGCAGTTTTTTCTCAGTCTTTTTTGGACTTTAATAGGATAATGTTTAGGAATTTTTGGTCTTTTGTTTCTGCTAAATTAAAGGGGGATAATATGGGAAGCTGACTAATAACATCATCTATTTTTCCTGAATATTCTTTTTTTATACTGTCATGGGATGACCTATTATTTGATATATGTCTAAAGGGTTGAATTTTTGAAAAACTACTTTTTCCACCGCCTAATGATGAGTTACCAATAATCCTTATGTCATCAATATATATTCCGCCCCAGCCTAAGGACGCATTTTCTGCAATGTCTGCATCATTATTTGTAATCATTGTAATCCGTATAAGTATTGTTGAACCTGAAGCCCCTGATAGGTCTGCGCTAATTTTCATTAATGTGTTAGAGGATACCCAGCCCGGTCCTCCATCAGGAGTTATTCCAGTGTAACTTTTACCATCATCTGCAGGTAGATCATCTGCATCTGACCTGGTGCCAGAAACATTCCAACCGAACGTGTAACCAAACTGAATGTTATGCCATGTATTCCCCATGTCATCTGAAACAGCTATTTGGCACCAGTCGCCTGGGTAACCACCCTTCATCTTAATATTAAATTTTGTCCAGAATTCCAGTTTTGCATCTTTTGCTGTTGTTAAATCAATTGGCACTGATGTAAGTGAGCAGTCCATACTGGTTGCGAAGAGTCCTGTGGAGTTATTTCCACACCAAAATGCATAATCACCAGAATGACTATCAAAGTATGTGTTTTCAGGTCCGAGGTAATGCCACATATCTTTTCCACCACCATAAACATGTGCTTCTACATCATCAATGAGCCACATGCCTCCGTAATCGTATGGGTCTGCCGCACCACCATCATTTACCCCGTTAGGATAAAGACCATAATATTGTTCATATACCAATAGGTAAAACCTTATTCTTAAATTACCGTTGCTGTACTCCTCTGCTTTTTGTATATAACTAGTAAAGTCAACTTTAACAAACTCCCAGTTGTAGAGTGTATCGGTTCCGTAACCATTCCAGCAAAACATCATATATGTACCATCGTCATCATAAGCTGCAGGCACATCCCAACCCTTATGGTTAGAATTATATGCTGATGTAGGATTTATGTAAGCCCCTGTTATATATACCCAGTGAGGGGTTCCGGTTTTTACACTCCCACCCCCTGTGTTTTTGTATGCAACCTGCAGCACTGCACCATTTACTGGGCAGGTTAAATTAAATTTATGCCAGAATGTCAGCTCTGCTTTGTCGGCATTGTGAACGTTGATGCAGGGAGTGTAAACCCAGCCTGGGTCCGTATAATCGACAGTACGCACCTTTTCATATTCCTTTATTTGTGTGCATTTTGGTTTAGAATGTGCATCAGAGGAATAGGATGTACTGCCCCATACGTAGCCACCATCCCAACTTGTAGGAATATCTGTGTCTGCATTGCTCATTCCCCTGTAGCCCTCACCATTTATCTGGAGTACCATCGCAGAGCTTTCCCAGTTGTTACTTCCATCCTCAAAATCATCATAAAAGAATGCTATTGAAAGTGTTTTTTTACCCAAATTGTTTTCAAGGAGTTTCTCAGGGTAGCCAATTTCTTTGACATCCTTGTCTCTGTCAACAATTACCCTTACCTTACCCTCACTTCTCGCATAAAAAGGCCTCCAGATTGTTTGAACTAGGACTGAAGACGGGCCTGATGAGCTTCTTCCTGATATATATGTTGATACAGCATCAATGATAATACCATCCTCATAGAAATAAACCATGGTCTGGGTTGGTGTGAGTGCGACATTCCATACCCTTGCCTTCAGCTCATACGCTCTTCCAAGCACAGGATGCTCCGGTGCATAAACATCAACGTCTGTGATTCTCAGCTCAATCCTCTCTTCAGGATATCCCATCCATGTCAATGCAAGAAGGGCGAGTTCCTCCCTTTCCTTTTCCCCGTTATGGGGCAGTTCTGCACCAGGGCTGAGATAATTCCTAACAATTTTCACATCATCAATATACCAGCCCTTGTAACTGCACCATCCATCTGATGTGAAATGAAATGCTATATTTACTGTTTCGCCTTTGTAATCTGTGACATCTATTCTGGTCTTATGCCAGTTTTTATAATCCCCTGTATATGTTCCAATTGTTTTCCATACTGTTCCATTACTCGGTTTTATTTTAACATACCCGTAATCATGGTTTTTATCTATTTCATACCAGTGCCAGAATGAGAGTTTAATGGAAAGCGCATCTCCTGGTAGTGTGATGTTTGGTGAAATAAGCCAGTCATCCTCATTATTTTTATAGTTCCCTGCAAGTTTTGTTGCAGTACAATTAGGCACACTATACGCCCCTCCAGGACCAATACCTGGTGTGGGTTCACCTATCTCCCAGACATTATCCTCACTTGGGTTTTTTGTCCATTTACCAGGAGGTTCAAAATTTTCTTCCCATAATGTTGATTCTGTGAACTCCTTTCCGATTTCAACTGCCTCACCGCATATGAAAGCGTACTCAAATGGGAAGAAAACAATTTTACTTGTGCTGTTTTCAAATCTTAAACCATAGTATTTCCCAGTATCTGATGCATTGCATATTATTGGTCTTGCATCGTCCGCAGGCGTTATCCTGTCTGCTTTATCAGGAAACAAGGGTGAGGTTGCATAATAGATACCATGTGTTACAGGATCATTTTTGAAACCATAAATGTTCCTTGGCATTCCCGTATCATTCTCTGATGAGTTTACCTTTAATGTATTTTCCAGGAAATCTGTTCCCCATAAATCATTAACTATACTCTGCCCAATCAGCCAGAGGCTACCTCCCTGATTCAGATATGAATTAATGTTGCTCCTGTCATTATTCTTGAGCGTGTTTGATGTCTCATTCCCACATGTCCAGATTATAGCATTATGCTTTGTGAGATTATCCAAAGAAGGCCCGTCAGCATTAGAAGGAACAATATAATAGTAGTATGAATAGGAAAGATTGTTCAATGCACTTGTAATATAAGTTGTTGTGTTAACATTTGAACCGCCGTTGTTAACCGAGTTGTCATCATCAACAACAAGTATTGAGAAACTAACATATAAACTGGTGGATGCAATCCTTGATCTGAGTTCATTGTTTCGCTCGTTTGTTTCATCAATCTCATAGTAAGGGTCAGCCATAACCCTGAGCGTGTGATAACCCACAGGTTCAGCAGTCCAGTTCACACTAACAGTTGTTGAGTTGAATGCACCTATAGAAACATACTGTATATCTGCAATAGGAATATCATCCATGTAGAACAACACGCCGACAGACGGTTCATCAGATGCCCCGTTGTTTCTGAGGATTGCAGTAATGTTCACTGTTTGTCTGAAAGATGGTTTTGCTGGTGTAAAAGACTGAGAACTTACAGCAACATCCCTTCCCTGAATTGAGCTTAACTTTCCCATCCACATCAACACTTTGTATGCAAGGTATGCCTGATCGTCAAGGCTTTCTATAGTTGAGAATTCAAATGAGAAAAATGCAATTTTTTCGCCTGTTACGTTATTTTCATAGGTTAATGCAACAACGCCTGTAGAGTCATTGAACATTCTAATGGCGTTAGAATCTGGTGTGATATAGTCACCACCGTTACTCACCCTTTCAACTGTTTCAAACTCCATGCCTGCTGAGACAGGACTTAAATCATTGCCATATATTGGTGAACCCGGCCCTCCTCCGCCAGGGGTGGAGGATGAAGCATGCAGGGTGTTTTTTACAAAATAGTTTGTATGAGCAGTATCATCTACTATATACTCACTAATCAACCAGAGTTTCCCACCATGAGAAAGAAATTTATTAAGATTTCCTTGATCGCCAGTTGTTGCACTCCCAGTTAATATTTTCCCATTCACCCTATGATACCCTGTCATCCATACTACAACATCAAAATCCTTCATCTGAACAGAACCTGGTGTGGTGTCCTCGTATTTCGGACCGGTACCATCAACATCCACTATGTAAAACTGGTAATCAAAACCACATACCTGCAATGCATTCTCCATGAAGCATACTGTGTCATTGGCACTGCCATCATTGGTATGATGGTCATCATCCACAAGCAGTATTTTTGTTATCACAGAGATTGTGAATGTTGCCTTATTGTTGTCCTGGAAACCAGGCTCCTCTTCAGGTGTAATATTTTCAACAGAAACGGTTATGTTATGTTTGCCTGCAGGGGAAATATTGGTGTAGTAAAGGGTTCTGCTGCTTTCACCAAGTGATGGTAACATTATACCTGGGATCTTATTAACTTTTATCTCCCCATCATACAAAAAAAGATCAGCTGTTGCTGCGGCACCACCAAAATTCTTAACAACAACACTCACAGTGATGCTGCTTCCCCTTGTCGGGTTTTTTTTGCTCACAGATATATCCGATGAACTGACAGAAAGGTCTGGTCCTTCTGTTTTCGTAACGGTTGTTACATGCATTGAAACATTATACTTACAAAAATTGTTTTTTGAATCGGTAGCATTAATCATGAATGTGTAATCCTTTTTTGTTGTAATGTTTTTTGGAACCTTCAACATTTTTGTCTGATATACCTTGCTGATTTCAGAAAGTGATTGAACACCAAGACCGATTTTGGAAAGGTTCACTGTGACATTTGAAATGTCGTTATCCATATCTGAGATAATCGCGCAAATTCTAAAAGGGGTAAGATTATCTGCTGGAACAATTTCAGGGCTGCACCATGCAAAACAGATAACAGGTGGGGTACCCCCCTCACCTTTCCCCTGAAGGGTAACATCCATTATAACCCCAGTCTTAGTGACAACAGAAACAGAAACAGTATCATTTAAGGTTATGGTAAATGTTTTTGACCATGTCTCCCCAACTATCCATTCATCTCCAACACCCCCGCTAGACAAATTATATCGTGTTGTGGTACCATTAATTGTGACGTAAACAAAAACCTCTCCATCCTTCAGGGGTTCACCACCATTATGCATGATGCCTATGTTGCCGGTGTTGACATCTAAGGAAGGGGTTAAGTCAACAAATGTTCTTTCAACAGGTCCTTGAAAAGACATGACCCAAAGCATAACAGTAGAGAAAAGAACAATTGTGATAGCGAGTGTAAGTATGGAGCCCATTACCTCTGAAACTGCTTTGTTATTCATTACTGACATAGTTTTACCTTTTAGAAATGAAGTTTTTTCTTTAAATGAGTTTCCCTCATCCTAAAATATCCAAGAATAAATAACAATGATGCTGATAGGATGATAATGATCCCGGTAAAGAGAAGTCGTATTAGGGTGATATCGCATATTATAATACCTATTGCAGTGAGGACAAAACCTAAAAACATTAACCCTGAAAATATAAACATATCCTGTTTTACTTTATGGAACGAGAACATGGCATCCTCCCTGCCCCACAGTTCTTTTATTCCACTTTTTTGCCATATATTAGAGATATCCGTATTGCAAAACGGGCAAATCTTAGGATTCCCTTCAATCTTCTTCCCGCATTTTGGACAGAACATCAATTTATATTTATTAGATTATGCTTAAATAAAGTTTTCTATACAATCTCAGCAAGTTTTATAAACCCCTAAACACCTTTAAAGAATGATATTATGGAAAAAGCGTATGTGCTGTTGAGAATAAAAAGAGGGAAAACAGTGGATGTGAAGAATGATCTTTCCCAGATAAAGGGTGTTGCTGAGGTCAACCTGGTTAGCGGGAGATATGATGCTGTTGTAAGGATTGAATGTGAAAAACTATCTACAATAACAGATATAGTAATGAACAGGATTCATAAAACAGAAGGCATTGAACGCTCTGAAACACTAATCGTGTTTGCATAATTAATGAGGAGAAAATGAAAAGAATCTATTTTCTTGTTCTCGCATTATTATTCCTGATTGTTTTCTCAACTGTAAACATAGGTGTTTCAGAGGGAACAGGTAGCATCACATATCATAAAGGTGACCTAAATATTGTAAACTTCACATATATAATTGAAAACACTTACTGGAAACAGGATGGGAGCATATCTGTTAAAAATGGTATATTGATTGTCAGAAATGCCACGCTTGAGTTTATACAGGATGCATACCACAGATGCTCCTTGAGTCTCATTGACAACAGCACATTGATTATGGATAACTCCATTTTAAATGTGACTACGAAACAGCTTTATCCTTACCTAAAATTTAATTTAACGATAAAAGACTCAGGTTTTACTGCGAAGAATTCTATAGTTACCTTCCCTGGATATCTAAACACAGTGAGCAGTGATTTAAACATCAGCAATTCCATAATTGAGAGTATCAAAGATATCCCATCAGGTTTTAATGCAGAGGAAATAGATGAAAATGATGACTGCCCGCACCTGTTCTTTGACTCAAGTAGCATATCAATTCAGGATTCAGTTATAGGAAACTATTCCAGAATATTTTTCAACTCAAGCACAGTTTTAATAACGGATTCAAGCATAAAAAACTGTCATGAGCTTTCTTCATCTGCTCAGGATTTCGTCCCATTTACAGAAAATCTTACTGAAAACGATGGCAGATACATTGATGTTGAACCTTCAAATAATCTTTCTGTGAACGGTTTCTGGAATCAACTAAAAAAAATTCCTAACCACAGACTTACATCCGCTGTTCTTGAAATAACATATATGACAGACCCTTTTTACAATGGCACAGAATATGTTCAATGGTCAAAAGATGGTGTGGATTATCATAATACCTCCATCCAACCTCTGAATATTGAGAAAACAGGTGTTGAATCATCCACAGAAAGATATGGTTTGTGGGCTGAAGGGATGAGAACGGTAGAGGATATAGAAAAACTCAGGGTTAGATTCTCAAACAACGATTTTTCAGAAAACCAGGATGATAACAACAACAGCAGGGTTCATTTTGATAGAATCAGGGTTGCTGTTGCATTTGAAAACGACATTGTATTAATCAACACTTCAATGTATGCGCTTAACACATATTTTGATATTGATTTTAGAGAAGCGGATGCTGACCCCATAACATCAGGTGTGCAGAAACCAACAACTCAAAACCATCTTGAAAACTGCAATCCGCAGCACAACACAATTCGGGTTCTTGAAAATTCCATGCTCTGGCTCTGTAATGTAACGGTTGATTTAAGTGAAACAGAAAATGCTGTCCCTAATGTTGGAGACCCACCATTCCTTACTGATAAAACCTCAAATGTGGATATTTATAGAATGCTGAAAGTTAATGTAAATGATAATGTGGGTGTTCCTGTGAATAATGCAACGGTTGAGGCAAAACGCAAAATTAATACCACAGACAGTGTCCTGCCAGAGTGGATAATGAGTTACCTTGATAAAAATACGGAAAACTACAATAAGACCTCTGCAGGTTCGGTTGTTCTTTTCCTGCTCAGTGATGAAATAAATGCAGAAACATGGCCCAACTCCAATTTTGTTGGAAACTACATGGTTAACGCAATGGTTAATACAAACAAGGAACATAGTTTTTCGGTTGACATAAGTTTTCCGCAGTTCCCACAGATCACAGTTGCTGACAACAGCATGGAGATTAGTATTAAAATTTCTAATCTGACTATGCCGCCAACATCTATAGCATTAACTGCAGAAATAAGTAAATACTACTGCAAACCAGGTGAAAAACTGTTTGTATCAGGAAAAGCAGCATACAACACAGGAGGGAATGCAGCAGATGCAAGTATAACTGTTATATTTGATGGTGAACAATATCATGGGAAAACAAACGCGGATGGGACATACAGTATAGATGTTTTTGCACCTAAGGAGGGCAGCTACATTGTTGATGTCTCGATTGCAGACCAGGTCTATAATCTGAGTTCAGTTGCACCAGAGCAAACAGTTGTTGTAAAAGAGGAGGTGGAGCCTGTAAATATTATACCATTTATTATTGTGGCAGCGATAACTATTGCCGTAATTATTGTTGTGTTTATCTTCAGGAAAAGACTGACACTTGCGATTTATATTCTCAAAGCAAAAATGAAGAAGGAAAACTTTGTTGAATGCAGTGAATGCGGGGCAACAATCCCTGCCACAGCAAAGAAATGCCCGAAATGCGGCACAGAGTTTGAGGCAGAGGTTGTGAAATGCTCACAATGCGGCGCGTTCATTCCGCGCTCTGCAGAGAAATGCCCAAGATGCGGTGCGGAGTTTGATTAAATTATTTCGTGTCCTCTTAAGAACTTTCTGGGATATATTTCTTTTTTATCTACTTGTTGTTGCCTCTATGGAAACAAATCTTATGCTCAAGGACTTTACATTGTATATTTTTACAACAATATTATCCGTATTCTTTAAAATATCATAATCAACCGGGTTTAAAACGTTTAAACTGCTGTTGAAACTTTTTTTCCATGCATCAACATATGATGATTTGATTGTAACAGTAATGTTTTTTCCGTCAGCCCATGCAAACTCTTTTAGCTGTGAGCAGACAAGTCTGGTTTTCACAGTTTCAGTTCTGCTGCCGCTAAGTACCTTTTTTTCCCCGCAGATGGAGATTAATGTTGTTGTTACTGTTATGCCTGACGAGTTTGTAACAGTAAATGTTGGCTGAATTTTCATTGTTTCACCCCTGCTCTGGTCAACAATCACTCCCCCGTTCATGTATATGAAAGACTGCTGCTGGTAATGTTGGTTGCTTGATGAGAATTTGATGATGCCCATGCTTGTAATATTCAGGTTTTTATCCTCATCCTGAATGTTAAAAAAGCATGTATAAGGGTCTATTGTCAGCGTACCCTGTGTTGTGAACGTGAAAACAGGTATGCCTTCAGTTCCAAGGACAAACGGTGAGGAGGATTCAACAGTTTTGTCCCCGTTGATTATCTGAGAATCTATATTTTTTTTCAGATCACCAAACTCTCCGAGTACTGTAGACATATGATTTGCCTCTGTTTCCTTCATCCATTCAGGAACATAATAAAGGGTAACTACTGAGATTAGTGTGAGAACCACAACAAGAGCCAGCATTGTGCCAACCGCACTGGCTTGCCCATGATTTGATTTTATTCTATTCATTGATATCACCCACCGCCACGCAGAACACAGGTGTGCCGCAGTTATCCACAACTGTGCCTGTCCATTTTCCATCATTATTCTCATAATAATGCACTCCTCCAATTGTTTGTCCTGAGCCTGTTGCTATAACAATGTCATCATCACCATCGCTGTCCATATCCCCTACTGCAAGGTCATAGATTGTCACACCAGTAGAAGCAACCTCTGTTGCCGTCCACGAGCCTGTGCCGTTATCATACACATACACCTTTCCCCCGCTTGTGCCAACCGCTATATCCAGTTTGCTTGTGCCAACAAGACTTCCTATGCCAATACCGTTGACAGCGCTGCCTGCATTAGCAACCTGGGATACTGCAAAACCTGTTCCAGTTCCATCATTGATGCACTGCCAAACAATGCCGCCGCTGTCCCCTGCGGCAATGTCATTACTACCATCTCCATCTAAATCTGCTGTTGCTAAACACTTTATGGTGTTTCCTCCTGCAGTGAAACTGATTGATTCTGTTTCTGCAGACATAGACCTAACAAACATTTTATCCACATAAACTGTGTCATTCACAGTATATCCTCCTGTGCTGTTAGTATCAACAACCCTGATGTAAACTATCGTTCCACTAATTGATGGAAGTGAACAGGCTTGAAGCGTGTTATCATCTGCGGTTTTGGTTACGTTGAGCATATCATACCATGTAGCATTATTTGTTGAGTACTGAAACATAAAATTATCATTCTCGGTATTCTCAGTATGATGTGCTTCTACATAAAAAGAATAGGAGGCTTCGCCTGCTGTGATGCCTGGGATGCGCCATACATGTGTAAGGGAGGAGTAGGTAATAGATGTGTTTACAAATACCTGTATGGAGTTTATGTAAATCTTTTTAACACCTGATGTATCATTAAGCCTGACATGAAGATTCTGAACCTTGCCTGCTGTATCAATACCGTATGAAATGAGATTTGAGTCAATTTTTACGGTATTGGTAGCACTTGCTGTAATTGTGATTCCCGTGTTTATCCATGTAATGCCGCTGTCATTTGAAATCTGAACCACATCATTAGCACCATATCCAGAGTCAGTATAATAGCAAATCCTCAGCATGACGTTCGTAAAAGGTGAGGATAATGATGAGGTGTTATCAAATCCGTTAACATGAAGTAAATTTCCTGGGTTCATTGTTGTATAACTTGAATCATCATCTGCAACTGAAGCAGTATTTGTTCCTGCAGTGTCATCACCAGCAATGCTGTTCACCCTGCAGGTTGTTGTATGTATCCCATCCGTCCATCCCTCAGTAAGGTTTTCATAAACATTATCACTTATCGTTGTATTCAAATAACTACCACCAGTGATATTTCCCTCTGTTACCCATTCTGCATCTGCGTAATAATCTGTTGCTGTGCCTGGCTCACCTCTAAACGTTCCATTTCCTCTGTTCAAATAAATTGTTATTTTACCGCTGCTTCTGCCAACAGCAATATCCAAAGAGCCGTCACTGTCAAGATCAGCCAGTGCTATGGAGTAAACATCCTCACCAGTGCTTACAGTGCTTCTTGTCCAACTCCCGTCATTGAGATAAAGATAAACATTTTTGCTGTCTGTTCCAACAACAATGTCTAAATCGCCATCCCCATCCATGTCCCCAACCTCAACACACCATGGTTTTTCACCTGTTGAGGTTAAATCATCAATAGTCGTTCTGTCCCATTTACTGCCGTCGCCTTTCAAATTATCATAAAGATAAACGTATTTTGCCTCAGCACCGCCAACAACATCCAGGTCACCATCCTCATCCATGTCCCCAAGTGCCACATCCAATATTGATGTAACTTTGTTTGGGTCATGCTCAAGACAGGTTCTTGTCCAGTAGTTGTCATTTTCATAAAAATACAGGTAATCTTTCGTCTGCCATGCAGGGTTCTGCGCCTCATCAATACCTGCTATGATGTCAAGCATTTTTGGGGGGGCATATATGATTACCTGCAAAGCCAGATTCTGATATGACTCATCACTGTCTGTGAAGTTTCTGACAAGCAGGGTGTATGTGTTGTTTCCAGGATGCAGCCAGGGGTCCTGGTTCGCGTTTGAAAGGTTTATGCTGAATGAGTATTCGTCGCCAACCTTTGTTATGTTGCTCACAGGCACATTCCCAGGTCTTCTTTTCACCTGCTCTCCGCCTATGAAATCCCTGATTTCAATGTTCCCGACAGTTGTATCTGCAATATCTCCAACTGTTTTCGTAAAAACCTTTACGTACATCATTCCCTCTGAATCAAACCATGTCGATTCAACGGTACAGGCTGCGTTAGAATAGGTTTTAAGTATTCCATAGCTTGGTATGTTCCCGTCTTTATCCTTTACAATAATTGTTGTGTCCACAATGAACACATGTCCTGAATAATCCTTTAATTCTATGCGTGTTGGATAAACACCGCCATCGTCACCGATTCCCTGTATGTTCTGCACATCAAAGGAGTAAACGTAGAAATAATATCCTCCATCATACTTGTAATATACAAATGCACTGCTTGATGTTGGAGGTGTAAGTATATTGCCATAGACATCTTTCATTGTGAACAGGTTTTTTATTCTCACATTTGTGAGTACATTGCTTGCCATTTTCACCCATATTGTGTCTGTCTGGTTGAATATCCTCATGTCTACTGTGCTGTTGAAATCATTTGTTATCATGAATCCCTGATCACCATAACTGCTGCCCTCACCAGCAAAACCGCCACCCCCTAAAACAGATGGATCAGTTACAGTAATCCAGACATACCCTGTTGCTGTATTGCCATTGCTGTCAGTTGCATTAATCTGACATAGATATCTTCCTGCAGAGGTGCCCACGGATATTGTTAGAGACGATTTCTGGAAAATAACTCCATCAGTTGATGTCATATTATACGTGCTTTTCCCAACAGACGACAAATCAACTGTTACTGTTGAAACATCCTTGTCAGGATCAAGAATGTATGCGTATACTTTGAAAGTTGTGGCGCCGTCAGCAGGAACAGAGGATGGAACAGTGCAGGCAAAAGCAACAACAGGGGGGTTGTTACCAGAGACACCCTGAAGTGTTTTGTCAAATATTGCCTCAGAGCCTTTTGTGTCAACAATGGTGACATATACAGTTGATGTGGGGCTTATGTCTGAAAAAAATTTTGACCATGTTTCACCCGCATCGAGTCTGTCACCTATTTTTGCAGAGTTATCCGCATCAGATATTTTGTATGATTTGCCACCAGCTAAACTGCCGTTAATGTAAACATAAATAACTGTGTCATCATTTTCTAATGATTCACCGCCAAGATGGCTGATATTTACATACTGTCCATTTATCTCTGCGTTCAGGTCAACATACGCCCTACCAGATGGTGTAGGATATGATACTACCCATAGCATCACAACCGCAAACATGGTAATAGTTATCATAAGTATAAGGATAGAGCCTACAACCTCAGAAACCCCTTTTTCACTTTTCTTTATCTTCATAGAGTATTATATTCTTTTAGTTCTATTTATATATATCGATTTCCCCTAACCCCTAACCCCTGACTACTAACTACTAATATTTATATATGGTTAAATCCCTTATAAGTCCTGGTGAGTTTATGAGAAAAACAATATTAGTAGCGGCATTAGTGATTATTGTCCTGAGCCTAATAATTAGTTTAGCACCTAAATACAA
>Ga0210016_1003711_pt1 | contig 13326 bp, 17 predicted proteins | sample CryGeyCG2014_300_FD_185454 | JGI IMG/M metagenome (GOLD analysis project Ga0210016, IMG submission 185454) | Groundwater microbial communities from aquifer - Crystal Geyser CG02_land_8/20/14_3.00 (SPAdes) (version 2) | ecosystem: Environmental > Aquatic > Deep subsurface > Groundwater | place... | reverse complement strand
ATTCTTGATGGTTTTGACAACTGGTATGAGAACTATTTGATGGGTCAAAAAACCGACCTTGAAAACCTAGACTACATCAACATGCTTAAAATTTACGATGTGGTTTTGGATATAAACGAGCAAATCCAACTAGCAAATAAAACTACTGTTACGATAAACCTCTTGCCTCACTTGGTTCGGTTTAGTATTTTATTTCCTACGGATAGTATAGGGTTTCGGGATAAATACTGCGAAGCCCGTTGGGATAGCCTCAAATATCTTAGAGAAAAGGGTGTGATAGACGACTTCAAACACAATGAGGGACTGCACCGTTGGCAAACCACAGTATCAGTTTCTCTCAAATTAAGTAAGTTTGATGACTTTTACAAGTCAATCAGAAACGAATATGTAAAACGCAATAAAGCTAATGATAAAGATGAAGAACCAGAAATACCTACCAAAATAGACCGTGAAGCCAGCGAGGGAACTGTTTGGCCTGATGATTTTAGGTGGGAAGGTAAAGATTTTATTTTTGGACAATACGGAAATATCAATTTCACAAGCGATGACAGAAAGCATATTTTCAAAAACCTTACAGACAAAAAGGGCGGTTGGGCTACTATAAGCGAATTGAAGGGTAACAAAGACGCTGAGTATGTCCGCTCAACTATAAAACAAATTGAGGACAGACTACCCAAAAAAGCCAAAGAACATATCAAAATTATCTCAACACAAGACGATGACAGTATGGAAAAACCGACTACGGGAGCATATAGAATTAAAGTTCAACTGTAACCTAAACCCTCTTTAGGTTTAATCCTCTATACAGGTTTTATTTTTAGCCTTCAAACCTAAATCTCCTAAATCTTGACCTCAACACTCCTTGAGGTAGGAAACTTTGCTTAATGGAAAATAGCAAAGTTATTCAGCCTGAGAAAACAACACCCCAACAAAATGGGTTAGTTTTGACGCCCGAAGAAAAGAAACGGCTGGTAGATTTCTTTGCCGTCCTTATAGAAATTGACCGAAGGGAAAATGTAACGAAAACCTATGACAAACCGATTAAGTGAAATTCAAATCATACCTATAAAACCACAAAACGGCTTGGTAGCCTTTGCTAGCTTTGTTTTGGACGAAAGCCTCTATCTTGGTTCAATAGGCATTGTAACCCGACCACAGGGCGGTTACAGGCTCGTTTACCCCACCAAGAAGCTAGCCGAGAAAAACTTCAACATTTTTTACCCAATTAACCGAGATTTTGCGTTAGCCATAGAAAACGAAGTTGTAAGGCAGTTTGAAGATGTAATGAAAAAATATGATAGACACAATAGTTTTAACTCTTAAAACAGGTATGTATACGATATTTGAACCTGACAATTTTAGTCCATCAACCAGAGGGCTTACTGACCCTACGGCTGGTTATTACCGCTTAGGTGGTAGGTCTAATATCACTTGTAAGCAAAACCCAACACCCAACGAGCTTAAAAGGGGTATTTATAAACCGAGACTGACCGTAACTAAGCGGATAAACCGAGATGGCAACTTTGAAATACCGCTAAAAATTGAGTTCTCAATCCCGAAACTGCTTTACGGCAACAACTTTGACGAGCTAACTGACACCGATTTTCCCGCTATTATCCAAAAACTCAAAGCCGTCTTAAAGGAAATGGGTGTTTATCTATTTGAAAAAAATCTTATAAACGCTCCCGTTTCATCAGTCCACTACTCTAAAAACATAGCCTTAACCGACTACACTACACCCTACACCTATCTTGAACAGCTAACCAAACTCAACATCAACAAACGGCTGGACACCAACAGGACTGATTTCAGGAACGAAGGGCATAGCTTCAAATATCGTGCCAATTCTTTTGAGATTGTCTTTTACGACAAAATCAAAGACCTGCAACAAGCCAAGATGAGCGAGAAGCGAGCCGAGGAAAAGGATAACGCCCTACAGCTTGGCTTATTTGATATTCTTACCCAGCGAAAACCGCTTGAAGTGCTTAGAGTTGAGATAAGGCTGAACAAACGCCAAAAAATCAGCCAAATTCTTAAAAAGGTAGACAAAGAGGTAGAGCCAACCTTTTCAAATATCTTCAATCAAGACACAGCCAAAAAGGTGTTACTTTATTACATCAACGAAATTGAAGAAGCCTACCCGCCCTTACTCAATTACCAATACGACAGCCCCAAAAAGTTCTTTACTGGCTTTCTAACCATAAATCCCAAAGTCAAACTAACACTTGCCTTGAAAATGCTTGGATTGAGAGTGCTACTTGATGAAATAGGTGCAAGAGAATTTAGGGAAATGACAAAGCGGTATGGCAACCCTGTGTGGTATAGCCTAAATAAAGAAATGAAAAATCTAAGCAATGTTGATGAACCCAGCGTGTTCTCACTTCTTAGAAAGCAGATAACCGACTTTGAGCCGTTAAAACTACTTGCAATTCAAGACCAGATGTTAAATAATGATAAATATAACTAATATGTTTATGAAGAAAATTTATCAGTTCTTACAATCAAAAATAGGGCTAATTTTAGTTATTGCTTTATATTTCATACTAGCCATTCCACTAACAACTTCAGCAGATGCCATACAAGAAGCATTAGGAAAACAAATAGGTATGTTGCTGTCCCCCCTAGTAATCGTTCTTGTTTTATCCCGATTTTTCAAATGGAATAGAAATCAAAAAATACTACACGCCTTCTTGATAGCCTTCCTGTTTGAAGTTTTGCTATCTCAAAAATCCCTTGTTCCCATAGTTAACTTTATCTCGTTAATTGCTTTACCAACCTTAATTATTCAATTTATTTTTGAAGCATTTAGGAGGAAGAAATGAAGCAAGACGAAACAGAAAACAAGAAAAAAAGCCAAAGTATTTTTAGTTGGCTAATCTGGTGGCGAATAGACAAAGAAGAACTTAAAAAGCAGGTAAAAGAATATGAAACACTTAAAATTACCCAATCTGCAAGAGGGATAAGTTTTCTATTTCAACTTTTATTAGTGGTTATTGCAACAGGAGCTATTTTATTTACAAATATAATAACCGTTTCTGCCTTTTTTTATGTGTTCCTCTACTTGATATTAGGTTTCTTTATTTACAAAGGACGCCGATGGGCAATGATTGGAATAATGGCTTTGTCTACATTCGCCACTTTTAGTAATTTTTATAACTCTGTCGTCGCCAATTCTGAGAACGGCACACCCATAATTAATTCCTCATTAATGTGGGCATTATTTTTTTGGACTATCACGATGCACTTTTACTATTTGGCTTTCAAGGTAGAGGGCCTGCGTGCAAAAGATAAAAAGGAACTTATCAATGCAAACAATACAATCGCAGAGAGAAAGAGTTTTGACGAATTAGAAAGATTAGCAGAGTTAAAAAATAAAGGTGTAATTACCGAAGAAGATTTTAATAAGAAGAAAAGGCAAATTTTAGGATTGTAACAATGTAAACAAAATGAACGAAAATAAACATATAGAAAACAAACCTTCAAGAATTGGTTTTTGGCAAGGCTATATTGATTGGATTAAGGGTAAAGCACACATACCTCTGTTAAAGGGTTTTAGAAGATTTTGGATACTATTACTTTTAGTAATTCTCATAATCGGCCCAAACAATCTTACTAAAAATTCCTTTCTTTCATTTACTATGATACTAACTTTATTTGGATGGAGCTTCCCTTACTATGCTTGGCAAAAACGACTTGCCGACAAAAAAGGAATTAATGTAAATGAACTGCCGAGCAATTTTATGGCATTGGTAGTTGTCTTGTTAGTTTGGGCAATTTTATCTTTTGTTTTATATAGCATCTATACCCAACAATTATGAACACCGAACAATACTATTCCATAGCAGAAGTAGCCAAAACGCTAAAAGTAGCCTACCTCACGGTTTACCGATGGATACAATCGGGTAAATTAACAGCCTACAAAGCTGGGAAACAATACAGAATTAAAGAATTAGACTTAGACAAATTTATTGAAAGGCATAAATGAAAAAAATAATTATTTCCATCATTTTAGGTTTCGTTGCCGTAAGTATCTTTTGGGCATTAAGCGTCTTTGTTATAGCGTTTTTTGCACTTAAATTTCCAGTCTTTTTGTGGGATGCAACTTGGTTATTATGGCCGATTTCTTCTTTCGTTATTTATAAAAAACTAAAAAGAAAATCTGAAGCAATAAACAAATGAAAGCAGTAATTTTAGCCAGAGTATCAACACTCAAACAGGAAAAAGAAGGTTTATCCCTCAAGGATATTCAACTTCCTGAACTTAGAGATTATGCAACCAAAAGAGATTTTGAAGTGGTTAGAGAGTTTGTTTTTAGCGAAAGTGCAGACTACAAGATAAGGAAAAAGTTTAACGAGATGATTGATTTTGTCAAAGAGAGTGAGGATATAAAAGCTATCATCTCCTACCGAGTTGACCGTATAACCAGAAACTACCGAGACGCAGTTAAAATTGATGAACTTAGGCTTGACTGCGACAAAGAAATACACTTTGTCTACGACCACCTTGTCATCAACAAAGATAGTGTAGGCAGGGACATTCAAGACTGGGATTTGAAAGTCTTTTTAGCCAAGCAATACCTTAATCGCTTAAAAGAGGACGCTATCAATACAGCTAAATTCAAGATTAGCAGGAACGAATGGCCTGGCAAAGCACCTTACGGATATAGAAACATCACAAAAGAAGATGGCACGAAGTGGATTGAAATTGAACAATCAGAAGCTCAAGTAATTGAAAAAATGTATGAGTGGTATTCAACGGGCAGTTACTCAATGCTTGAGGTAAGAAACAAGCTCAAAGAAGTATTTGACCTAGATTTTTCCAAAGGCAAAATTGATTTTATTCTTAAAAATCCCTTTCCTAGCGGGACGATGATTTATGACGAGCAAGAATATCCCCATAACTACGACAGGATAATCAACCAAGAACTATACGGCAAAGTGCAAGAGGTCAAGGCTGGTTATAACAAGAAACACTTCAAGTTTGCAGGCTTATCATTTCCGTATAGGGGGCTGGTTAAGTGTGCTGATTGCGGTTGTATTATCACACCTGAGAGGAAAATCAAAAAAAGCGGTAAGACCTATCACTATTACCACTGCACCCAATATAACGGTAAGCACGGTGCTGAGTGGCTAACAGAGGACGACTTAACCAAACAGTTTTCAGCAGTTTTTAGCAAGCTACAAATGCCGAAAGATGTAGTTGATGATATAGCTACTACTCTTAAAAGCTCCCATAGGGATAAATCAGAATTTCATAGAAACCTGCTTAACAGCTACCAATCCGAGTATAAGAAATACGAAAACCGCATTGAGAAGGCTTGGGAAGACAAAATAGACGGCAGTATTACTGAGAGCTACTATGAGAAAAAACGAAAAGAGTATAGGGCAAAACAGAAGGAAATTGAGACTAAGATGTCTAAGCTACGGTTTGCCGATGAGGAATACTATATAACCTCAGAATACCTGCTAAAGCTGGCTTCTAACGCCAGCAAATTGTTTGAAAGTTCTGAAGCCCACGAAAAACGGCTACTTTTAAAGATGGCACTTCAGAACTTGGAGCTGAAGGGCAAAAAAGCCCGATATGACTGGATAAAACCCTTTGATAAGATAGCTTTTTACGCCTCTCGTCAGGCTTGGCTCCCCGGCGTGGATTCGAACCACGAACCTTATTCTTAACAGGAATCTGCTCTACCGTTGAGCTACCGGGGATTTTACAAATTTAAAAGAGCTTTTCTATTATACATAAAAAACAGCCTTAATCCAACCTAGAATTTGCCTCAATACATCTACTCTGCTTACTGTAATACGATGAATATCGTTTTTATCCTTTGCATTTTTAACTTATTTATAAGGTAATTAGAGACTGGATTCCTGCCTTCGCAGGAATGACAAAAGAGAAGTGATTAAAATGGCAGTGTAAGTTCTGTTTGGATGTTTCCATTCCCCTCCATATACTGCTTCCACTCAACCCGAATGCTGTTTCTCCCTACTTCATTGATATATTGGACTTCCCCGTATTTCACCCCATATTCAAACAGTTCTTTTGTGATCATAACATCATCTAAGCAATATTTCTTCAATTCTTCTATCTTTCCTTCTTTGTAATAATCTATCGCCATTAACCCATGACCTGTCTTCTTTTTGCCTAATGTTGCCGCCGCCATATCGTTTAATCCCAAACGTCTTCCTATTTTAATGCGGATATCTTCTAGTAAATCAAATGTAGAAAGGGCGAGGATATTGCCCGGATAGTATGCCTGGAGAACAGGAAGATCAAATCCGTTACTGTTATATCCAATGACGTACGAGGCATTTTCCAAAATAGGGAAAGATTTGCTTAATTCCTTTTCTTCAAATACTATCCCTTTTTGGGTATTATAGTCATAAAGAGCCATAACCGATATCCCGAGTTTTTCATGCTCACTATACTCACGAAAGGTGTGTTTTGTCTCAAGATCGATAATGATGGGGAATTTCCTCATACTTCGGCAAGCTCAGTATTAGTTTCTTAACTTTTTATTTTTCCGCTCTTTAAATATTTCCATTTCAATAAAATCTCTCTTTAAAAAGAGGTCTCCTTTTTGCCCACCGAAATGAAGGTTGTTGAGTGTATCTTGAAGTTGCTTATACATACCATCGAAGTAATGGAAAAAGGCATATTCCTGTTTTTTGTCCAACGTGCGGAGGTGTTTCTCGATAAAGTCATCCATCTTCCCTAATTGCCAAATCGTTTGTACAAATGTAACATTAGAAAAATTAAGTTTTGAGACATCTCCCTGTAAGGGGCGGATTTTAAACTTCATCATATATACCTCCCGCATCATTTGTTCATGTGTGGGCTTTTTGTCCAAAACATCCTGTTTGAAGCTTTTGAACAAATCCATCATGTCTGTTGTTGAATCCTTTTTTTTCATAGAGTATAATTATTCTATGCTATACGAACAATTGCAAGCCGAACAAATAACCGCCCTTAAAACTAAGGATACCTTAAAACTTCTCACTTTGAGGGGTATTATTGCTCAAATTAAGAATAAGGAGATCGATAAGGGAAGCGCCCTTACTGAAGAGGAGGTAATGGCTGTCATGGGAAAGACAAAAAAGGAATTGTTGGAATCGATTGAATCATTTACAAAAGGTGGCCGAACAGACTTAACAGAGGAATCACAAAAGCAACTGGTGATTGTATCGGCCTATTTGCCCCCAGAACTCAGTGAGGAAGAATTAGAGAAAGAAGTGCGCGCACTTATCGACACCAATACCGAGGCCATTGCTAAAAATCCAAAAGCAATTATCGGTATTTGCATGAAGGAACTCAAGAATAAGGCAGAATCCTCACGTATTCTTGCCGTTCTGAAAAAAGTTCAGTAATGTATGAGAAAAATCGCTTTTTTAATCGTTCTTTTCTTCCTCGTTGTTTCCCTTATTCGCAACAGTTTCGATTATCAAAGAAATATTTCTTTTTATGACCAGACAAAAGCCAATTTTGCAAAAGCCACGACCAACAACAAGGAATTAAAACTACGTAAACAAGCAAGCTCTTCCCCCTTTGAAGTGGAAAAGAACTTGCGCAATAAACAAAATCTTCTACGAAAAAATGAAATAATGGTTATTATTCCTTCCCCTTCTCCGAACCCTACTCCTAATGTAGCGCCTTCAGAATACCCCTATAAGCAATGGATACGGCTATTTTTTCAGTAATTCTGGTATACTTAGGATGTTCTTTAATTACGGGGTAGTGTACGGTTGCACAGGAGGCTCATAATCTCCTAGACCATGGTTCGACTCCTGGCCCCGTAACAAGGCAGAATTGTACCCGTCCAAAAAACATTATGACAAACTTTCTACTCTCAATCATTGTCCCCGTTTACAATGAGGAGAATAATATCTCTCCCCTTCTTGACCGCCTCATCCCCATCGTTGATAAATACGATTACGAGGTTATTTTTGTGAGCGATGGTTCGACAGACAAAACAGCTGAAAGTGTCAATACATACGCAAAATCAAATAATAAAATAAAATTAGTCAGTTTCTACCGGAATTTTGGCCATCAAATGGCCCTTACCTGTGGGTATCGTTATGCAAAGGGTGATTGTGTCATCACGATTGATGCCGATCTTCAGGACCCCCCGGAGATAATCCATGAAATGATTGAAAAATGGAAAAAGGGAATAAAGGTTGTCTATGCAAAACGGAAGGCACGAGAAGCTGATTCGTTTTTCAAAAAAAAGACGGCTTCTCTTTTCTATAAACTAATCAATTTTTTATCTGAAACCCCCATCCCCGATGAAGTAGGAGATTTTCGTCTTTTAGATAAGGAAATTGTCTTGTTTCTCAACAATCTACCAGAACAGTCGCGCTTTTTAAGGGGTCTTGTCGCGTGGGGTGGATATCCAGCTGAATACGTTTACTTCAAGCGGGAGAAGCGAATAAATGGGGAAACTCACTATACACTGTCACGAATGTTGAATTTCGCTCTTGAGGGGATTATCTCTTTCTCAACAAAACCCCTTCGCCTTGCTTCATATATGGGTTTTCTTTCGGCCGGCCTGGGGTTTTTGGGAATAATTTATGCAATTGTGGGTAAATTCTTTCATCCGGTAAATTGGGTAACAGGGTGGACGGCCCTTTTTGTGGGAATAATGTTCGTGGGGGGGGTCCAACTTCTTACTATCGGTATCATTGGAGAATATATTAGCCGCATATACATAGAAATCCAGAAGAGACCCCAATACTTGATAAAGGAAATGATAAATCTATGAAAAGGATAGGAATCGTTTTTTTAGGGATAGGATTTGGAATTATATGCTATATCCTTTTCACCTTGTTTTTCCAACAGAAGCAAATTGTCTCTCCTCTTGAAGAAGTTAATACAAATAAAGTAATCAAACAAAATACCAAATAATACGCCACAAATTATTCCCCTATCTTAAATTTGAAGAGATTGCCCTGACCTCCCAGGAAGAGTGTATCGATAACTTTCAAGATAATAAATGAGGCAAGGAAAATAATAAGCCCAACCACAGCATATCTGAGAGTTCCTTGCGCCTTCTTCAGCTTCTCAGAATTACCAAGTGAAGTGAGATAGTGAAAAGCCCCCACGACAAACATGATAAATAAAACAACGATAATCAACCCAGATGCCATTGTGAGGATATTTCCAAATACGACTTCAAAACATTGTAAAGTGGGCACACCATCTATTATACAACCCGAGGCTTCCCATTCACTTACGCCTGCTGCATACACGGAGGGAATCATGTATTTTATTAATCAAGCAATGTTGGCAAATTTGCACCTAAATCACAGGTTAACCCAATACAAAATGATCCCTTTAGAATAACTTGCTCCAAAGTTGCGATAATAACCAGTACCACTACAAGAATAACAAGCCCCACCACCGCTGCTTGAATCTTGTCTTGTGCTTTCTTTACATTTTCCTTATCACCAGATGAAGTCACCCATGAAAATGCTCCAAGTAATAAATAGAGAAGTGCTGCCAAACCAGCAAAGAAAAAGAGAAATTTAATGAGAAACCCCACAACAGTCGTCAATGTCGGAACGACAAAGGGCAAATCTACAGTCCCTCCTGAAGTCACGGCCATCGCCGCTTTTGCCAAGGCTAAAAATCCAAAAGCAGTTAGAGCATTCAATGTTTTTTTCATATCATTATTTTAAATGAATGGGAACCTAAAAGTCAAGGCCTACAGAACATACATGAGTAAAATGATAATAAACACCCACAACAATATAGTGGTTACGAGGGGGACGTCTTTCGTAATTATCTTTTCAGGACGCTCTCCTTCAACCTTCTCAAACAATAATTGGGCGTAGCGAGAGATGCCGTAAACTATCATGGGAATAGTAATCATCATCCACTTTCGGGCCTCAAAACCTGGTAAATACTGCCCCATCAGGGGAGTGAAGAATGTATTAACTTGGGGAATTTTTTCAACATAGGTGTAGGTTGCGTACGCAAGAATAGTTCCCGTTGCGAATGTGGTAGTGAGAAAATCAAGAAAATGTTCTTGGTATCTATAGAGAGATTCCCGTGTTTCTCTTCCATGGGTTATCAACTCTGCATGCCGTTTGACGGTCGCCATGAAAAGCGAAAGGAAAAATATGGTGAGTAATAGCCATATGGGAATATGATAGCCTGTTACAACCTCTCCTCCAATAGCTCGAATCATAAATGAGAATGAAATAGAAAAAATATCCACTACGGGAAACTTTTTTAGATAGAGCGAATAAAAAAAGTGAAGAAGAATAAAGGTGAGAGCCAAAAAGAAAAAGCTCACTGAAAATAGGAGTGATAAGAGTAGAGACATTATCGTCAATATGAATACCGCAAACGTTGCCTGCTGCATACTGACTTCCCCTGATGCAATGGGTCTATGCCTCTTGACTGGATGCTTTTTGTCATAAGGATAATCTATTATGTCGTTGAGAAGATAGGATGTAGAGGATAAAAGACAAAAAGTACAAAAAGAGAGGAATGCCTGCCAAACAATCCCGATATCAAACAACTTTCCTGAGAATATGACCGCAGTGAATACAATGAGATTCTTTATCCATTGGTTCACCCGTAACGCTCGAACAAACACTTTAATCCTTTTATTCGTCGACTGCATTGTGTGTATTATAAATTATTATTTTGCAAGAATCTTCTTCGTTTCTATTTTATATAACTCTACCTGTGGTTGATCAAATGCATTTACTCCCAGAAGTTTGGCGAGATACATTATCTCCAGCATTTTGCACTGCATATATCCTCCCATTTCATACGTATTAATTTCATCAAACTCTATTTCAAAAAAAGGTTCCATTTGCTTCTTATAAGCCAAGGCTGTTCCCTTTCGAATGGCAGATACAATCTCAGAAGTATTTTTTCCTTTTGTATTGCTTAAGGTGGGAAACAATGCTTCTTGAGGAACAAAACAATCTTGTGATTTCTTCGCATATATAATTTCTGTTGTTTTGTCTTGTGACCCTCCCCAATAGAGTTGAACCATGGAATGATGATCAACCGAACCAATGGAAACAATTGGGGTAATTCCTTTTTTTTCCTTCCCGATGCTTTCTCCCATTAATTGACGATACCACTTTCCCAATGATTCAAATTCAGGCTGGAAGTAAAAATTATTATGGATGCTTCTTCCTTTTTTCCAATTTTGATATTGAAAAACACTTGAGGTGAATGAATAATTTTCCGGTGATTCATTTACACAGATATCTCTCATCTTTTTCGCTCCTTGTAATAGCGATCTTATATCAATATTGGCCATCGCAAGGGGAAACAATCCAACAGCCGAAAACACTGAATATCTGCCTCCCACTTGTTTTGGTATATTAAGGACATCAATTCCGAGTCGAGCACCTTCATTCCACATTGGTGAGTTGGCGTCGGTCGTTATAACACAACGCTGTTTCCACTTTGAAAAACGATTTTTTATATACCCTAATAGAACTTCTGCGTTCACGACTGGCTCTGTATTTGTTCCAGATTTACTTATTATGGAAATAGCAAACTCATCGGCGCTTTTTACATGACTTTTGAAAAACGTTAAAAAAGCGGTATTTATCTTTGGATCAATCGTATCCAAAAAAATCATTTTAGGGTATCTGTCAGGAGTGAACATGTCCACGCTCCCATACAACGCATCATATATCGCCTTTGCGCCGAGGTTTGATCCCCCTATGCCAATGGTAATGACATATTTCAACTTTGCTGTTTTCTTTTTCGTCACCATTGCATCAATCTGAGAGAGGATATGGACATCTGAGGGGAGACAAAGAGATGACTCAGGGGAAGAATAATCATTCTGGTCGATGATCTGTTTACATTGTTTAATGTAAGATGACAGTTTCTTTGTCTCTTCGCTAATGTCTAGACTTTTTTTTAAAAAAAATTTCATAATTTATTGTAAAAATGTTAACAGAATTTCACTATGAATTTTCGGATTAATTTCATACGATACTCCTTGAGGGACAAAACATGAATGTCCTTCTCCAACAATTACCATATTGCCTAATGAATCAAGCACATCAATCTCTCCTTCTTTAATGAATAAGTGATGGAAAGAAGTAGCGCTCTCCATTACTTCTTTTTTAGAAATGGAAAATAATGAAAGAGAATAGCGGGGAGTATTGAAAAGAACCCCTTCTTTATTTTTTTCGACAGTAAGTGTATTTCGTTTTTCATCTAGATCGATATATCTGAAATAATCGTCTATATGAATTTCCCGTATCGACCCATCTTCCTTAAACTTTCCTTGATCGAATGACCGTATTGTGCAAACCGGGTCCATTATATCTTGTTGAACCTCATATAAAACATTGCCTAATGGATAGTTTATGCTATCCTCCTCCCATGAATGATGAAGTCCTCCCCCACTCAAATCCACAATATCTCCTTTTTTCACCTCATACACGTTCACAAACTGCCATGGATTTTTTTCTTTTATATATGATGTCGCTTTTTCTTTCGCTTTTTCTTTCGTAATCATCCCACCAACGATCATATCGCTTAGTTTTTTCATTTCGTCATTGATTGCCTCGCAGGTTCTTTTGTATTCGTCAATCCGAATACCTTTTTTTATTCCGTATGTGATTTTTCCATCCTCAAAATAATACCAAGATTCAGCTTTTTGTTGCCATCTTTTATCTTCTATCTCAGGTTTTATATGAAGCTGAAAAGAGTTGCCCTTTGCCTGCGTGAATTTAATGAGCGGAAAAGGTTTGCCTTCGACAAAATAAGAGATGGGTGCCGTATTTTGTATTTTAGGTCCAAACAGTGGGTCGGCTGAGGATATAATGGTTGTTGCAAAAAGCGATCTATCATAAAGCTCATAACTTTGCCCAAATTTTTTCCCCATTAATTCTTCTTTGTTGAGCCATCCTTTTTTTTCACATATATAGCTCCCGCCCCATGTGGGTTGTTCGACCAAAAAAGGGATGACAAGATAGGGTTTTTTGACCATATAGACAATTGTAATGTATAGATACTAAAAACAAAAGATGGTGTGAAGATGGGACCATTTAATTCTTCCTGATGTTTATTGGTAAACCCATGGATGTATTGTAAAACATCACGATAGAAAAATTATAAGAGTCACATGATGTAAAATTGTAGGTATGATTGATCCAGTCTCGTTTCTCCAAACGACTCATACCGATGCATTTTTGGTGTCGAACTTCTATAACATACTCTATACAACGGGATTTGAGACACTGAGTCCTTCAGAAAGGGAAGCGTATGTTCTTGTAACAAAAGAACGATTGTATATCATTACCGATTCCCGATACGAGAGGGGCGAAGTGAATGAGACGA
>Ga0210016_1003701_pt1 | contig 13341 bp, 18 predicted proteins | sample CryGeyCG2014_300_FD_185454 | JGI IMG/M metagenome (GOLD analysis project Ga0210016, IMG submission 185454) | Groundwater microbial communities from aquifer - Crystal Geyser CG02_land_8/20/14_3.00 (SPAdes) (version 2) | ecosystem: Environmental > Aquatic > Deep subsurface > Groundwater | place... | reverse complement strand
AACGCACCCCTCTGCGCAGGGGACCGGATGGATGGGTCTATGCGCGGGTCTGCGAGAGTCCTGCCGACTTGCCGCCGGAGGACAAGGTACTGCCCGGCTATTTGCGCTGCCCGGTCTGCAAAGGCAGCGGCGCAGTGAGCGTCCCTGCGCCCGAATTTGTGAAGGAAGAAGGCTGGGGAGAGCAGACCAAAACCCGCTGCGATCTGTGCTGGGGCACCGGCATCCTACCCGAGCCGCAGGCCTTCGGCAGCGAAGGCGAAGTGCAATTCGTCCTGGGGTGGTGGGACTGCAAGTGCGAGCAGGACTACATCCATCCCGAAAACCACGATCACTGTACGATCTGCGGCGCCATTCAGGAAGATCAGCCGCCAAGCCGCGCCAATGAAGTGCGCCGGCATCTCACTACTGTGCTGGGTGTGGAGCAGCAGAAGCGAAGCCCAACAATCACTGAAGCGGATGGGCTTGTATGCTCCGGCTGCGATCAGGTCTTTGAGTGTGTCAAGCAACAACCCGGCGGTGATGAGTGCCAAGCCCGCCGCTTATCTTGACGATAGCCCGAACAACAACCACAGTCCCGGCCTGGAATATCTCCAAGGCCGGGACTGCCTATTTTTCCAGACCAAAATACAAGGAGCGAAATGAACACTCTGATTGATCCCTGGTGCCCTCGTTGCGGTGAAGCAAAAGCCGTCAGTAAAGACGTGTGCCTGGCGTGCGAGCTGGAAGAACTTTTTGGCCTGCTGGAAGAACACGAACCAGACTGGTATCTTCGCGGGCATTACAACCGCGCTCACCTCGCCATCACCAAAGCGAAGGTATGACCAGATTAGATGTTAGACCAGCGTGATGAGCACAGGTAGGGAAATCCCTGCCTTGACAACCACTGCCTGCACTTGCGCAGGCACAAGTGGAATTACGCAGGCTGTGTGAGCGAGTGGTCGCTTGCGCAGCCTGTTTTCTTTCTATCCTAAGGAGAATAACCATGTCTAAAAAACCTACTATCACTCTGCGCGGCGAAGCAGAGTTAAGAGAATTCCTCGCCAACCCTGTCTGGAAAGACGGGGATAATGGCTGGAAGACCGACTCGGACTTCATCCGTGCAGTGATTGACGAAACCGCACAGAGCGGCGTGTTTCCGTACAACAGCACTGTGCAGTGCGAAGTGGAGCGGCGGCTTGGCGTTCCATGCCAGGACGATAGCGGATCGGTACTTAGCTGCCTTGTCTACAACGCGCAAGAATTTCGAGACGAGGCGCGGCTGGAGGCCGAGGGCTGGATGCCTATGACACAAGAAGTAGTTGACGAAGCCTTCCGCATCGGGGGGAAGATCGAGTTGCGCGGTGACTTCATCCGCCAGATTTTCAATGTTCGTAAGATTAACGGAAAATGCTATGCCATGAAGCCGAAGGCGCGCAATAAAGCACTCGCTGTTGCCCCGTATCACTCAGTCAGAATCGTCGAGAAAGGAGACCCAAATGATGATCGCCCCTTATGCCTTGCCGTGCAACCGAGTCGCGCGTGAACGCGGGAAAGTCTCGCTGATTTTTCACCCGCGCCTCACCGTTTTTCAAGCTGGCGCGCTGGAATCAGTAAGCAGGAAATTTACACCGGTGTACGCCGTGCCTTCTTCGGCTACACCTTTCTGCCGCTCGGAAAAGCACCACGCCAGTGTCTTGGAGTTGGCGTATCACTCCCGATCGTCTTGCATGTGATCGTGAAAGGATAATCCCATGTCACCCCGCATTTACTATCGCGATTTTGTCACAAGAAAATTACACTTTACTCACCGCAAGTTCGTTGAATGGCAACGCGGCGGCATCCTGAACGGGTGGGGGGCTGTCCTGGTAAGCAGGAGTGGGTGGATGTTCATTCCCGTTTATCTGCTGACCAAAGAAGCCCTCGCCCTGCTGCCTCCAATTCCAGACGAAGGCCCCAATGCCGTGATTGCCGAAGTGAAAGGAGTCTAGCGATGAATTGCCCTGCATGTAATAAGAATCTGACCGCATACTACAACACAATCTTTACTTGCGACAATCAAGATTGTGTAATGCTCAACGCGATTCTGAGCAAGGAGCAATGGGAGGTTATCTCCCGCCTGCGAGAGGCCCTCAACTTCTGCATTGACGAAATCGAGAAGTGGAATGCAGGCAAGACGCATGATATCGGCGCGGCATTCGAGGTCGCCATCATTGCAGTAGCTGAAGCAAAGACGTGACAGCCACTGTTGTATTACTACGCAGGCTGTGCGAGTGAGTGATCGCTTGCGCAGCCTGCTTACTTTCTTCCCAAAGGAGATTAATGATCTATGAACCCCATATCTTTCATCGCCCTGGTGCGTAAAATGCGCCAGGCGCAATCCCGGGGCAGCCTGTATGTGTACAGTCGAGCTGCAAAAGCCGTTGACGCTGCCCTAAAGAGCCTGCCCGACAACCGCCCAGGCATCCATGTTGGATGCTGGTATAGAGATGAAGGCGACGAAGCGGCGCATCCGGCTGCCTATATCGGCCTGCCGCCCACCGAGGACGGCGAAGCGGTCGAGGCCGTCCTGGAGGTCTTTCAAGCCTCCCTGGACGAGATCGCTCCCAACGATGATGCTCTGCATGAGTTCATCCTGAAGTGGGAGCGGTATGCGCTTGGCTGCTACCTACCCTTCGACACATCAGAAGACTTCGAGTGCGTGGGCAATCGCTGGCAACTGGTCGAGGATGCGTGATGATGGTACTGCAAGATGGAGGTATCCACAATGGCTAATACAGTCAAATCCAACCGTCAAATCTGGGGAACTGACTTCCCCATCGGCGGCGAATGGGATGCCGGTTGCAACCAGCAAGGCCGCTGGACTGTCCGCCTGGAGGCGTGCCCCCTGTATTCAGACGGCAAGTTGTTCTCGGTCGTATATCAAGTTTTTGCAGATCACAGCGAAACTGTACTTAGTCAATTTCTTGCGACCGAGCAGGGCGAGATCGATGCCAAGACTTTAGCCTTGGCAGCCTTCGACGCGAGAAGAATGTCCTAAACACCACTAGTACACTTGGGCATAAATGGCTAACGAGTTATGCGTTTAGCGCCTTGCCCTGGTAAGTCCACTTGAATGGTTTAGCCATAGTGCGGTTGTAGTATTCGATGAAAGCCAAAACTTTGCGTTTCAGGTCCTCCACAGAATTGAAATTGCCTCGTTTGATGACTTTTCGAACCAGGATACTGAACCAAATTTCTATCTGGTTCATCCAAGAAGCATGTTTGGGCGTGTAATGAAAAACGATGCGATGCGTTGGGTCGCTCAAAAAAGCAGCCCGAGAAGCCTTGGATTTCAAGATACCAGATTTGCCTTTCACGCCCAGATCGATGGCAATGTCTGATTCTTCCGCGACATAGTGCACCAGCGAAGCGGACAAGTGCGTGTTGAGATTATCGTTGACAAAGTGCCATTGGCTGACCTGCGGGTCTGAATCTACACGGCGTTTAATGTGCTCCAGATAGTCTTTTTCGTTGCGTGTTTTGCTGGCGGTACAGGCGACCAGTTCTCCCTGCGCAACGTCAAAGTTGCACGTAAAAGACAAAGTGCCATGCCGTTTGTATTCGAACTCACGTCGCAAAACTTTACCAGGCAGGATCGGCAAATCTGGGTGTTTACGCTCTAATGCTTGCACGCCGGTCATTTCATCTATGCTTTCAGTGCGTTGTCCCTGCTTTGCCCGTTCGGGAGCTTGTCGGTAGACACCGTTAATATCGTTCACTTTATCATCAAAATCCGCTTCGTAGCCAGGCGTCAACCAATACCGGCTCAAGTGCGGTTGGATATCAGCGTATTTTTAAAAGCCTCGCTGCATGTCGTGGAGAGATTTGGTCAACAATCTTGCGTTCCATCAATTCGTCCGCTAACTCGCGCGCCGTCCACTGCGTGATCGGCCTACCTGCCTTTTCAGGCTTCTCACAGGCCAGCGCTTCAATCTTGCAGCGTTGGTCGGCCGTAATCCTGCTTGGTGCTCCTGGGCGAGGCCCATCTTGCAGACGATCTTCAATGCTCAAGTCATCCAGTGAGATATCTTGCAACTTGACCCATCGATTCCGCCAGAGCCGAACGGTATCATGCCTCACCTGGTTCTCTTCCGCAATTCGAATACTCGGCTTTCCTTCGGCAGACGCCAGCACAATTCTTGCCCGCAACGCAATTTGTTGGGCTGTCCGGTGTTGCTTGACCAACTTTTCTAATCCTTGTTGTTCCTTTTCTGAAAGAATTACCGACTGGGCTTTGGGATTCGGCATTTTCTGTATCCTTGTTCTGACGAATTTTGCCCAATCCTACCACTTCCTATTTATTTCAGCCAGAGTGTACTAGTTCATCCAAGGCTGGGGCGAATGCATTTGATTTATTCTGTTCCATGGCTTATCCCTGTCTTTACCTGTCTAGCGAAATCCTTTGGTTCTCTCATCCGGAGTTTTCCCCAAGATGAATTCTTTCCACGAATCCCAGGTGGATTTCTGCGGGTTTTTATCCATTATCCGATGATACTCGATATATTCTGGATCCGTGCGAATGTCATCTTTGGGAGTATATCCGGGCACGCTATCGCCGTTTTTGGACAGGTCTTTGGCTTCAGTCTCCGAAGTCTTGATCGTCTTAATCACTTTCTGAACTCCTTTGCCGGCTTCCTGGAAGGAATTGGTGACATCGAAGGTTTTATCGCCGCCCAGCATCTTATAGCCAGGAACCTTGTTCAAAGCTGCATCGAGGCCCCGGCCAAATCCGTCGAGGGCCGCCGACAGGTCCGCGGCTGCATTGGCTGCATCCGACGGTAAATCCTTCAGGTTATCCAGGGCTTGCTGATGGGCTTCGGTGACCTCCCGGATATTTTTATCCAGTTCTTTGGTAACATCCTTGACCTGATCCCGGAGATCCGTATATTTGCCAATCCCATTACTCACCGCTTCGACCTTGCCTTTAGCCTTACCAAGGGATTCATTAAACGAATCGATATATTTGTTGAATTTCTCTTTGGCCTCGGGAGAAAAGTTAGGGTCTTTTGCCAATTGCTCTTTAATTTTCTCCAGTTTATCGGACATATCTTCCAGGTTTTTCCCATAATTTTCGGCGGCTTCTTTAACAGCATCCGGGAGGCCCTTGTTTTCCTTTTCTCCCCCACTGTCTTCTTTTTGGGAGCCTGACTCACCTTTTTCGTCTGTCTTGCTGGTGGGTGTCTGCGGAGTTTGAGGTGTGGCTGGTTCCGGGGGTAGAGGCGCCTGTACTACCGGAGATTGAGGCAATGGCGTCTCAGGGATTTGAGCCGTCTGCGGTCCGGCGGGCTCCGGTGTCTGTGGGCCAGTGGGCGGCACCGGCTGCGAGCCTGTGGTTTTCGGCGCATGCGTTTTCGGTGTCTGGCCAGGAGGAGGCTGCACCTGCGTCTCCGGCTGCGATTCTCCCGATCCATCCGATTCAGCAGTCTCCGTTGTGGTTTGCCCGTTATCAGGGTAATCCCGGTAGGGATCATCCGGCGTGCCGGTGCCATAAATACCGAGCGGCTGGCCCTCCATCTCCGGATAGCGTTCTATATTTCCATCCGGTCCGATCTTAAATGCACCTGCATCCCGGTACGGGTCGTCCGGTGTGCCGGTACCATAAATTGTCGTGGCAGTCGAAGCTCTCGCCGCCTCACCCGCCGCCGTTGCTGCGCCACCGAGCACGTTGACCAGGATAGTCGCCAGTGTACCGGCTACACTGATCACTACAGATGTCCCTTGGCGGAAGCCGCCCGTGCGCATGCAGTCGGCGGCGTTCAACGGGTCGGTGAGACAGTCGTCGGCATAAACATGGGTGGGGAATAGCAGGCTGAAAGCGACCGCCTGGCACGCAATTAAAAAGAATATGGTCATCTTGCGATATTTTGTTTTCATCGCACACCTGCCTTAGAAACGCAATAACACAGCAGCAGTCATTACACTGACAAAGGATGCCACGTTCAATGCCAGATAACCGCTGGATGATAAGGTTGAGCAGCCACAGGCCAGGACGATGGGAACTGCAAGCGCAATGCCCAAACGCAAAGGCTTGGGTACGCCTTGGATGATGGGTTTGAGAGGCAGTAAGAGCTTATCAATCGGTTTTTTGAGCACCCAAAACAACACCGGCAGGCCGCCTATGATCAGAGGCGTGACGCAGTCAATCCCCCCGATGCCTTCGCCTTTGAACGTACCGAGAAGGGTGTAAAGAAACCACAATGCGCCACAGGCGATAGACGGGATAATCGCCAGGGCAGGACCAAGTGTTTTCACGGCAGAAACCCGCCGCGTGGTGGCGCCCGACTGAGGTGGCATTGGGGTTGATCGTGGTGGCGCGGCAGGGGCCTGGGCAGGCGGCACGCGGGCGACTTGTGGCGGCATGGGGGTAATCTGTGGCGGTTGTGCCGGGAACCACTGCCGGCCATCAAAACGCAGGAAAGCGCCATCTGTGTTGATCGCCCACCACACCCGGCTGCTATCCTGCCAGCGCAGTTTCTGCACCTCGGCAATGAACTGCTGTGGGCTGAGCTGTCCCGCGTCTCTCATGGCGCGCAGTTGTTGATATCTCTGTTGGAATTGGTTTAAAATCTCATCCATGACTATACCCTTCCTGTATGAATTTGGTAGTTTGCCCTTGCCTGACGAACAATCATTTTTGGAATGTTCGTGACCGCTAAATAACAGGTAGAGTTTATTGTTATTGTACTGCAATAGCTTCGCCAAAATAGGCTGAAGTGAATGGGCTTCTGTAGTAGAGTTGTGTCCACCACGACATCAATATTGTAACATAACCTGGCTTCGCGCTCACGGGCGACCAACTTTCCATGTCGCCGGATTGGCGGGCGGGTCGCCAGCGCAGATCGTCCAGATTTCGGCCCGCTCGCCGCGCCGGGTCAGTTCCCAGACCAGGCCGCCGGCCGAGAGCACCACGTCGTCGAAATGGGCGGAGAGAAATGTCCAGGTTTTCATCTTGGTGATTTCTTCGTGGAGGCGGCTCCTATGCCGCCGGGCGACGGGCATGCCCGCAGGGTGCTTCGCGAGGAGCCCGTCGCAACAATGTTACGGGCCTTTGATTCGAGTGTCCAGTTCCTTTTGCGGCACTTTGACGGCGAACACGACGCCTCCAGCCAGGAACAGGATGGCCGAAATGATGAAGAGCGCCATGAAAGTCCCTTTGGTCAGGGTTGTCAGGATAACGCCGAAGATCAGCGCGGCGAGCGCGCCGGAGAGGCCGGTCGAAAGATTGTTGTAGGCCATATATTGTCCGGCTTCATCCTTCGGGGCCAGGTCGCTGGCCAGCGCGGGGGCGATCGCAAAGATCGGGCCGGTGGCAGCCGAGCGGATGGCGGCCATGATGAGGAAGGTAATGAAGTTGGTGCAAAAGCCCATCAGCAGTGTGGCGATTGCGCAGACGAACATCGCGCCCAAGATCAGAGAACGCCGCCCGATCTTATCCGAAAGCACCCCAGACCCGACGGCTGCCAGCATTGTAACCAACAAGCTGATTCCGCCCATCGTGCGGAAGGCCGCGTCCGGGCTGATGGAAGGAAAATAGACCTCGAAGAAATAACGGGCGAAGAACTGCATACTGTTGAGGCCCATGTTCGCCAGCAGAGCGGCCAGCACCACCCAGAAGAAAACAGCGACACGCGTGCGCACCCTGAACATGTCGCGCACGGCCCGCCCCAGGCTGATCCTATCGGAAGGGGAGGCTGGTTTATCTTTTCCCCGGATGACCAGCGCATTGAGGATGCCGGTCAGGGCAAATATGCCGCCGGTCAGCCACAGCGCCAGCCCCGTCTGCCCGTTCTGGTTGAGGGCGGTGATGGCGAGGATGCCGACAGCCGCGCCGACCAGGGTCAGCAAGCCCTGGATGCCGGAGGCTGTCCCGCGCTGGTGTTCGGGCACCACATCCACCAGCAGCGGCCACCAGGCGCCGTTGCTGACGTTGGTGAAGAACTGCATCCCCAGGTAGCTCAGGATGATGACCGGCAGCGCCATCGGCAGGAGGGTTGCCTTCCACTCCGGCGACAGGATGAGCGCGGGCAGGCCGATAAACGGCAGGGCAAGCAGCGCGCCGATCAGGATGGCCGGGGTGCGCTTGCCCCATTTGCTGGCGGTGTGGTCGCTGATGATGCCTGCCAGGATGCTGATCAGGTTGGCGAGTAGCGACCCAAAGAACCCGATCAAGCCAACTGCCAACCCCCTGCTTTCCATGATCACCTCTTCAACCAGCGTAGGCAGCAGAACGCTGTTGTACGATACCCAGACAACGTTCGCGCCCAGCATCAGCAGGCTCATGCCGAAAAGGAAGCCGATGGAGCGTTTTGGGGTGGGGATTGGATCAGCGATCATGAGTTTCTCAACACGAAGGTACACGAAGGGAAAGGATCACAAAGGTTTTTTGTGATCCCTTCGACATGCTCAGGGCAAGCCTTTGTGACCCTTTGTGTCCTTTGTGTTAAATTCTTTACAACATCAATTTCTGCAATTTCATCAAGTCTTCCATCGCGCCCTTGACCTGGATCTTGCGCTGCATGTAGGCAGTGGTGCCGTTGATCTTCTTGTCCATCACGCCGGCCAGGATGTCGGTGGCCATGGTGACAAGAATGTCCGGCTTCTCGACGGCTTCCTGAGTCAGCGTGGCGGATGTGCCGTCCACGGCGCGGACGAGCCAGGCCTCGTTCGTGTCGCTGAACTTGAATTGCAGGGTTTTGGTGAAGCCCTTGAACGCGGCCTGCAGGCTCGGATTGGCGAAGCGGTCAACGATCTTTTGCAGATAGGGTTGGATGTCTGTCATGGGGAATCTCCTTGTATATTTTTCGCGCTGAGCGGAGCGTAGCGAAGTCGAAGCGCTCTTCTAAAATTGCCCTTCGACTGTGCTTCCCTGACGCTTCGCCTTCGCTCATCGTCAGGGTCGCTCCGCTCAGGGCGGTTTACTTGAACGGTCTCTCGATAATATCCACCGGCAAAGTGCTGAGTTTCTCCGGCTCGCCGTCCGTGACGACGAAGGTCTCCTCGTCGCCGATCATCACAGCCTCGTCGCTGAGCGAGTACAACTCGATGTTGAGCACCATGCCCTTCTGGATGACCGTCGGGTCGTCGGCCATGATCCAGTGCTCGTCCACGTGCAGGCCGATGGAGTGGCCGACGTGCAGGAACATCGGCTCCACACCGATCTTGGCGTACAGATCGTAAGCGTAGGCGTGCAATTCGCCGAAGGTCTTGCTGGGCTCGAGCGCCTTGCCCATCTCGGCCACCACCCAGCACAGTTTCTTGTGCAGTTCTTTCAGCGCCTGCGGGACGGTCCCGGTGTAGACCAGCCGCCGGTTATCGGAGACGTAGCCGGCGTAGACCGCGCCCAGGTCGAGGGTCACGATCTGGTTCGATTCGAGGATTTCGCCCAACGCGATCTCCGGGTTGGCCGGGCCGAACGCGACCGTGACGTGGTCCACGCCCTGCGCGCCGTTCCTGTGCATGCGGGACTTGGCCTCCTGGATGAGTTCCAGGCGGGACATGCCGGGGCGCAGGATGTCGGCCAGTTCCAGCACGGTCTTGTCAACGATGGCGGTGCTGCGGCGGATGCGTTCGATCTCCGCCGCGGACTTGACCAGTTGCAGATCGTGGATCAGGTCGTCCACAATGACGATGTTCACCGGCTTGACGTTTTCCTGGATGAGTTGGAGGAAGAAGTACGGGAAGGTCGAGTCGACCCCCAGCGTGCAGCCCGGCTTGAGTTTTTCCTGGACGAAGGCGGCCAGTTCGCCGAGCGCCATGTCGTAGGTAAAAAACGAGCGGACGTCTTCCGTGCCATACTCGATACCCATCGCCGCCTGCGCCCAGCACAGCAGGCTGAGCCCCCCGTCACTGCCCGCGTAGGAGAAGAAGGGCAGTTGGTTGCGCAGGGCGTAGATGATGGGGTTGCCGCTGCCCGGCAGGCACGGGTAGCCGGTGGTGTAGAAGACGTTCTCCGGCGAGGAGAAGAAGACGCCGTCCAGCCCGCGGGCTTGAATCAGCGCGGTCAGGCGGGCGCGGTCGAGGCCGAGGGGGAGGAAGGAAATATCTGTCATGGGTGTTCTCCGTCTCCGGGGATTGAAATCCCCGGCTCAGTTCACGAAGTCCCCTGAAGGGGACTCAACATCCAGCCGCCTTTAGGCGGCTTCCATGGCCTCATCCGGGGGATTCATCCCTCGGCGTGGGGCGCAGCACCGTCAATAATCTATAATCACCTTTAATTGGTCTTTCTTATCATCGTAACTCTCTTTGGCGCAGGGGCAAAGTCGAACGGTCTCCATGGATTGTCACTTTTTTGTCTAGCCACTTTGCCAATTCATGCACAACCCCAGATCGCAAATCAATTAATCGTTGAAATATTTGGTCTGTAGCAATTATTGTCGCTGATCCTTGCCTCACCCATGCTGGCCCTCCAAAATGGGGGGTATCCCCATCATAGTCTATCTCAACACGGATGCAATCTTTGTCTTCTTCTTTATAAATGGTAGAACGCCAAATTATCGGGGGAAAAACCTTATCACATTCTTTTCGAATCTGCTTCTGAATATTATCTGGGTTTGTTACACCATGGATAGTACCATCGTCTTTCTCGCCGATTAACAAAATTGCTGTATGACCAGGTTTTACGGAATTTGCAAAGGCGACCAAGGTTTTTAGCAGATCCTTTAAATCGGATTCCGTTTTCCTCTCTAGTAAATTGTCTTCCCAAGGGAATTCGGCCATAATCATTCTCCAAAGATAAGTATCAATATGCAATTAGAGACTGACGAACTGCTTAGTCAGAACAGATTCCTCCACCGCATCCACCGCCTTGAGCGCGTACGGTGCGTCCGCCGGGTCGACGCGCGGCGACATGAAAGCAATTACCAAAGCGGAGCCTCGATTTCTTTCGCTTTCCATGCGGCATAAGAGAGAGCCTCGCGGATATCCTCTTCCTCAAAATAAGGATAGGCTTTAAGAACATCCGGAATGGAATGGCCCGCGGCAATCAAGCCGACGAGAGTCCCAACCGTAACACGCATCCCGCGGATACAGAGCTTGCCGCCCATCACAGTGGGGTTGAATGTTATTCGCTTCAGCCTATCCAAGGTTATGCTCCTGTTCCGAACGTGTGACCGGTGCGACCTAGCTATAAACTGACCACTTCTTTTTGCTCAATTGACTTCTCCACCGCCTCCACCGCCTTGAGCGCGTACAGCGCGTCCGCCGGGTCGACGCGCGGCGGGCGGTCTTCGATGATTGCCAGGACGAAATCCCTGATCTCTTCCACCATCGAGGCGAACTTCCAGCCCAGCGGGTCGAAGGGCACGCCCTCCAGGATTACGCCATCGTAGTCGTTCGAGCCAAGATAATAGCGCGCCACCGGGTCGGCCAACTGGTCAATGATCATTCCGCCCTGGCTGCCGTAGATTTCCACGCGCTCGGTCCAGGGGATCTCGAAGGTGCAGGAGGTGTTGAGTTGGTACTCCGCGCCGTTGGCGAGATGGCCGAGGATGAGACCGTTGTCCTCCACCTCGCCTTCCGGGACGAGTTTGGAGGCAAAGCCGAGCACGTCGCGCACGCCGCCGAACAGCCACTTGAACAGGTAAAAGTTGTGCACCGCCGAATCCAGGATGACCCCGCCGTAGGGCGCTTTCCCGTGCCACAGGTTCGGGTCCTTGATGCGGTGCACCTCGCTCCCGGCGATCAGCGTGCGAACGGTCAAGATGTCGCCCAGAATCCCTTGTTTGAGAATTTCCTCCGCTTTCAGGTAGGCGGTGACGAAATGCGTATTCTCCGCCACGCTGAACTTCAATCCCTTTTGCTTCGCCAGGGCAATTAGTTCCGCGCCGTGCTCCGACCTGACCGTGATGGGCTTCTCCACCAGCACATGCCTGCCCTTTTCGAGGGCAGCTTTCGCAGTCTCGTAGTGCAGTTCGTGCGGGACGGTGATATCCACCATGTCCACGGCGGGATTGTCGAGCAGGTCAAGGTAGCGGGTGTAGCCTTTCGCTGCCGCGTACATCCCGATGCGGCTGTTGATTTCCTCTTCGTTGATGTCGCAAAGGGCGACGATCTCACATGCCTCCCCCATTTCGCCGAAGCCAGCCTCGTGCGCGAACGAGATGGATCCCAGACCGATCAGCCCCACGCCAAGTTTCTTGCCTGCCATAGCGCCTCCGTTGGCAAGATTAGAGTATGCCCTTATCTACGACCACCGCCAGCTTGTGCCATCCTTGTTATCCTCGATGACAACACCCAGCTCCTTGAGCCGGTCGCGGATCAAATCGGACATCGCCCAAATCTTCTGCTTGCGCATCTCGGCACGGATTTCCACCAGCAAATCCACGAACTTATCCGCCTCGCCCGCGCCTTTCTTCTCCGCCAAGCGCAGGCCGAGCACGCCGGTCAACGCGCGCAGGGTATCCTGGGCAGGCTTGAGTTCGCCGCTGGTCGCGCCGTTGTCGCGGGTGGTGTTGATGACACGCACCAGCTCGAAGATGTGGCTCAACGCGCCAGCCGTGTTGAAGTCGTCGTCCAGGGCTTCGACGAAGGCCTGCTGGGCTGTCCCGGTTTGCCTGTCCAGCCAGGCGCGCGTTTCGGGGGGAGCGCCGGGGGCGTCCGTCAAGGCCGGTTTAAGGGCAGCATGCAAACGATCCAGGCCGCGTTCCGCCTGTTCGATGATCTCCTCGCTGAAAGATAACGGGGCGCGGTACGAGCCGTTCAACACCATCATGCGTAGGGCGTCCGCCTCGTGCTTCGAGAGGAATTCTTCGATGGTCACCAGGTTGCCCAGCGACTTGGACATCTTCTCGCCGGACAGTTGCAGCATACCGTTATGCAGCCAGTAACGGGCGAACTGCTTGCCGGTGTAGCTCTCGGATTGGGCGATCTCGTTCTCGTGGTGCGGGAAGATCAGATCGTTGCCGCCGCCGTGGATGTCAATTTGCTCGCCGAGGATGTCCAAGTTCATGGCCGAGCACTCGATGTGCCAGCCAGGGCGACCCTTTCCCCAGGGGCTATCCCAGGCCGGTTCGTTGGGCTTGGCGGCCTTCCACAGGGCGAAGTCCATCGGGTGCTCTTTCTGCTCGCCGATCTCGACGCGCGAGCCAGCCTGCATATCGTCCAGCCTGCGGCCGGAGAGTTTGCCGTATTCTTCGTCTTTGGTGACGCGGAAGTAGACATCCCCGGCCGCGGCGTAGGCGTAGCCCTTTTCGATCAGACCCTGGATCATGGCCTGGATCTTGTCCATCGTCTGGGTGGCGCGCGGGTTGGCTGTCGCCGGCAGGATATTCAGGTCGGCGAGATGCCGCCGGAAGTCCTGAATGTAGCCTTCGGCCAGTTGGAAGG
>Ga0210016_1003695_pt1 | contig 13356 bp, 11 predicted proteins | sample CryGeyCG2014_300_FD_185454 | JGI IMG/M metagenome (GOLD analysis project Ga0210016, IMG submission 185454) | Groundwater microbial communities from aquifer - Crystal Geyser CG02_land_8/20/14_3.00 (SPAdes) (version 2) | ecosystem: Environmental > Aquatic > Deep subsurface > Groundwater | place... | reverse complement strand
CAAAAAATTGGAATTTGTGCTTTGTTTGATATTTGCATTTTGTGTTTTGGGATTTATTTGATATTTAAGCCCAGTTCAAAAAGTGACATAATCCCCTAAATTTACCCCGTGCAAAGTATATTACCGTGCAAAGTTTCACTAAAAATGATTAACGGTTCTAAAACTTACTTTCATATCATCAATATAAAACGGTTTATTGTTATCGTTCCAAAAGTAAATTTTGAACAAAACATCTTTTAAAGTATCAGCAGGAATTGCTATTCGGTTTTTATAAGTTATAATCTTCCACTCGTTACTATTGCGAATTTCACTGCGAAGCGATTTACCTAACCATTGAAGCGATTTGCCTTTGGAAGTTTCAAGCGACATAACCATTTTTCCATCTGCGCTATTAGTAAGAAATACTGCCGCTGAAAGTGTAACATCAATCAATGAAGCAGAATCGGAAATAAGACTCGCAAGCGGCTCAACTAAAGTGGACGAATAACCCTGACCTAAAATAATATTGGAACGTAAACCTGTAAAATATTTTTCCTTTGTTAAACTGGCAGGATTAGTATCCCAACCTAAAAGCGAATCGTCCTCAAAATTATTTGTAAAATTTGTTTCATTGTTATACATTAATAATAAACATTCGTACTTTGGAATTTCGTAAAGTCTCATATTAGAGGTAGAATCTACTTTCCTGTAAGGTGCATCATTATAATTTAATAAAAATAACGGCAATCGTTGGGGAGACATATCAGACATCCATGTTGTATAGTCGTTTATCAAAATAAATATCTTCTCATTATTATTAAATTTGAAATTTGGTACATCAAAATAACTTACAAACTGAGTATTAACAGTATCAAACTCAAGATAATAATCTGATATCCTTTTTAGTACCGGGTCGGTTATTACAATATTTTTCTCGTTGCTTTGCGAAAAATGAGATTTTATCATAATTCCTATATCTCTGAATTTTATATTTCGGTTATTAAACATAACCGTTACCGGCTGAATAAACAAAGTAATTAAAAATAACACTATTAATAATTGTCTTAATTTTAACGGTAAAATAACCGGCAAAAAAGCTCTTAAAGCGATTAAAATAAAAATCGGAACAATAACATATAAAGCGTCGCTAAAGTTGTATGACAAAGCTACAGAGAGCAAAATTACAGATGTAATGAATAAAATAAATCTGCTTTCACGTAATTGAAAAAACCTGAAAGTAAATGGTGCGGCTGCTAATGCAATTAGTGGAGAAATAAACAAATAATGTCGTACATCCAAACACATAGGAACATAAGCCGAAAAACTTGTTGTCATAAAGTTGCCCGAAAGGACTGCCAACACTGCTATTGAAACAAAAAATGATTCTTGTGCGGGTATGCGAAGCCACTCTTTAAATTTTACCGAAGCAAGTGCCGGAATAATAAAAATTACACCGGTGAACATAATTTGTCTTATAAGTTCAAGCCAGAATTTATAAGATATTCGTTCAAATAAATCGCTTAAAGGCAACAAATCGTAACGGCATGGATTAATATAACTGTTTTGCGAAATAGCTTCAAAACGTACCCACGGATTTCCCGTTTTTATTTTCAATAACACAAAGTAGCCTGCCAAAATAATTATCCCTGAAAAAACTGAAAAAATCCAGAATTTAATGTTTCGTTTTTGCCAAACATCTGAAATAAATACAAAAAGCAGAACCGGAATTATCAGAAAAACAGTTCCTTTAGATAAAAATGCGAAAAACAAAAATCCTGCAAAAACAATTGAATGAGGAATTGTGTATCTCCCAAGTTTTTCGAAACGGTAATGCCAAATTGTGGCAAATGCTCCCAAAACGCCTAATGTTACATAAGAATCCGTCATTATTTTATCGGAATAAAAAATTGTCCACTGGTTTAATACAAACAGTGTCATGGCAATTATTGAAATCCAATTTGACATTCGTAGTGTTATCCAAAAAATAATTCCGAGCGAAAATGTTGTTATAAGCATAGATGGCAATGCCGAAGCAAAATCGCTCATTCCAAATAATTTGTAAGATATTCCTGTAAATCCGATAATTGTCCAGCGATAAGTAAAATGATTAAGCGATAAATCGAATACACCGTCCGCCCATTGTTTTGCAAGACGGGCGTATTCCATATCGTCCCATCCGTAATGTCCAAGATAACCAAAAAAATGGTTAATAACAATGAACACAACAAGGAAAAGCAGAAATAAGATTTTAACTTTGTTATTGTTCATTTTTAAAAGTTACCGCTTTCTGTTTCTTTCAAAAAAATTTCAGCAAACTTTAAATCAAACTCTGTTGTTATTTTAATATTTTGCTTTTCGCCTTTAATAAGATTAATTTGATAACCTGCTTTTTCAACAACAGATGCATCGTCGGTAAAATCGTTACAAAATGGTAATTGATAGGATTTCTGCAATATTTCACTTTTAAAAACCTGCGGAGTTTGAATTAATTTTATTTTATTACGATTTAATTTCCTGTTTCCGATTGGTAAAACTTCGCGAATAGTTTCATTGACATCAATACAGGGAATTGCGTTTCCATTTTTCAACGCATCTTTAAAACTTCTGCTAATCAGCTCATTACTAACAAGCGGGCGAACTCCATCATGCACCGCCACAAGTCCTGGTGATGAAACGGCAGCCAAACCATTTTTAACTGATTGATAACGAGTTTCGCCGCCTGGAATAATATTATGTTTCACATGAAAACTATGGCTGTTGCACAGAGCTTCCCAAGTAGAAATATGCTCCAATGGTAATACTACTATTATTGAAATATCAGCATTATAATCGTAAAATTTTTGAACAGAATGCATTAAAACAGGTTTACAGTTCAAATTTAAGAATTGCTTGGGAGTGGAAGTTCCCATTCGCTGTCCCGAACCACCGGCAACAATAATAACAAATTGTTTTTCGGTTATTTTTTGTTGATGCATCCTTCTTTCTTAACTTTTATTTTGAACCATTTAATATCTTATCATCTACTATTCACCCATTTGTATATAGTATGCAGGAGACTGTGGCAGTAAGTAGCAACAGGGGGCAGGACTGCCGACCTGCTATTGCCTACTGCCGCTTGTTAAATAAAGGCATTTTATGCCCATTTAAAAGTATATTTCCCAATATTTCTGTTTCAATATGTTTTTCGTCAAGTTTGCGGTCACATTCGCTTATGCAATTTGTTACAAAAAGTCCGCTAGCAACAATTGCAAAAATTTTTATCATATGGGGGCTTCTAAAAATACCCAATTCGTCATGCTGAATTTATTTCAGCATCTTTAACTTCCTGATAATCAGATTCTGAAACAAGTTCAGAATGACGTGTCGTTAATTTTTAGAAGTCCCCATATTTAAAATAGTGAATGGTCGGTGTTTGGTAATTTTATTCCTAAATGTTTGTATGCAAATTCAGTAACTTCTCTTCCACGCGGTGTTCTTTTTATAAATCCTTCCTGAATTAAAAATGGTTCGTAAACTTCTTCAATAGTTCCGGCATCATCGCCAACGGCTGTAGCAATTGTATTTAACCCAACGGGACCTCCTTTAAATTTATTGATAATTGTTGTTAAAATTTTATTATCCATTTGGTCGAGTCCGTATTTGTCAATATTTAAAGCATCAAGGGCATACCGGGTAATATTCAAATCAATATTACCAGTACCTTTTACCTGGGCAAAATCGCGTACGCGTCTGAGCAATAAATTGGCAATACGCGGGGTTCCACGGCTGCGACGGGCGATTTCGAAAGAAGCATTTGCATCGATAGAAACCTGAAGAATTGATGCGGAGCGTTTTACAATTCTATCAAGAATTTCGGCAACATAATATTCAAGATGCAGGCGAATACCGAAACGTTCACGTAAAGGACTTGTTAACAAACCTGAACGGGTTGTGGCGCCAATTAATGTAAATGGATTTAATGTTATTTGAATTGAACGTGCACTTGGTCCTTTATCTAACATAATATCAATGCGATAATCTTCCATAGCAGAATACAGATATTCTTCAACAACAGGACTAAGGCGGTGAATTTCATCAATAAAAAGTACATCACCTGATTCGAGGTTGGTAAGTAATCCGGCAAGGTCGCCTGGTTTATCCAACACAGGTCCGGAAGTGATTTTTAAACCTGCTCCAATTTCGTTGGCTATAATGTTGGCAAGCGTGGTTTTTCCCAGTCCGGAAGGTCCGTGAAGTAACACATGGTCAAGCGATTCTCTGCGTATTTTTGCAGCTTTTACAAATATTTTAAGATTTTCAACAACTTTTTCCTGACCAAAAAAATACTCAAATACATTTGGACGAAGTTTACGTTCAATTTCTTTATCGTTTTCGTCTGCTTTTTCTTCTCTTATGTCAAATTCGCTCATTATAAAATGTTAACCTAACATATTATCAATATATACATAAAAATTCAAAGTTACACATAAAGTTTTTATTAATTTTTATTGCAGGTAAATTTTTTGGTTAATAAATATTTGTTACTACTCACCCGCAAAAGTAAAGATAAATTGTTTACCCCGTTGGATATTATTTTTGGTTCGTTCTTACTGATTAGAAAATAAATTATCCTACGGGGTGAATTTTTATTGCACATTAGTTTTTCAATTAGGGTTATCCAACGGGGTGAATAATTCACCCCGTTGGATATTTGTTTTTATTTTCACTCCGTTGTTTACCCCGTTAGATATATTCTTTTTGTTTTACAACTTTGTTTAATAAGATTATCTAACGGGGTGAAATGGGATTATCCTACGGGGTAAATTGATATAATCTGTGGCTAAAAAGAATATGGGCTGAATAGTTACAAATATTTTTTGATATTTTAATTATATCTTTTGGAGAATATTTCGAAAGAAAATTTGCTTCTTTTAACAATTTGTAAAGTCTGTAATAATCTATCCTGGCAAAAAAACGCCATTAACCGACTCTTTAAAACGTAGCAATTTTGCATATAGGTTTTGTTGGCTTCAAAAAAAATTTTAAACACTGTCAGGTTCTACGAATTCTGACAGGATTTTGATAGATGTGTTTTGTTCATGGGATTATTATTTTGAAGAAAGCAAAGTTTTTATTTATTTTGCGGTCAAAATTATGCGGTCCGTAGCTCAGTTGGCAGAGCACGTGACTCTTAATCATGGGGTCGAGGGTTCGAACCCCTCCGGACCGACTAATAAAATAAAGCCTTTCAGAACATCGTACCGAAAGACTTTTTCATTTAGTACATACAAAAGTGCATACAAAGGGAAGAAAAGGACTTTTTTCCTGCATCATGATATATAAAGACGAATGAAGGGTTTTAAATGGATACAAATTATACAGAATGTAGCAAATGCGGAAAAGCTATCTATTACAGTGATACTTATGTAAGCATTAATAAAAATGTTTAAAGGGTAAAATATGATAAGACTACAAATAGGATAATAGTAAACGTTATTGAATCAATTGAAATTTTTACTCTTTGTAGAGAATGTGAAAAGTCTTTTGATACAGAACAGATAGTGAGAAAATAATATAATAAAAGAACTTAACCAATTATTTTAACATTCCTTTAAATATTTAAAATTGGAAAACTTCCCAACCTGTAACATCTTAATATGTTAGGTGAGTACATTAAATCCAGTAGAAACGCAAATTGCTGATAATAAAGAACAACTCTCGGGTAATAAATTACCCGATAGCCAAAACGAAGAAGAAAATACAACAGCACAGCAAGTTGCAGGGCTTTTTAACAAAAATAAATTAATTGGTATTAACATCAATTCCCCTAAGCTTCGTGCCCCGCAATGACGTATTGTGTAGTGCAGATTCTTCGCTCACTCAGAATGACAGTGGGGAGTAATGACATTGTACTATTTGTTATATCTAAACTCTTTTGTCATTCTGAACGATTAGTGAAGAATCTTATCTCAAATATAACACAACCGATAGCCATCGGATTCAACTTGTAATAATACTTTGTATGTGTATAAAGTTCCTAAACCTTGACTAGTGGCTCAAAAACATTTAAAAATAAAGTAACTAATCAGTCGCTTCAAAGTTAGCACTATCAATGGTTTTATAAAATGAACAAATTTTCCAATTTTTTAAAAAAATGAAAATCTCAATAAAATCAATGGTTTCGATTTTTAATTAATTCATAATAATTTATTTAACAATTTTTTATCCATCTGATTATCATTGATTTTGTCATCTAAGTAGTTACAAAAATAGTTTATTTTGACACTGATTAGTTACAAATCTTTTAACCCAACCGGAGAATCACATGTTGTACCCAAATATATCGTATCTGCAAATATACCTACGCAAGTTGATGCAGAAAAAACATAATGGTTTACAATATAATTTGCATAAACGACATATGAATGTACTGGATTTATAACGGTATCATTTAAACCATCACCAAATTCCCAATAATGATTAACAATAGGATAAGTTGAGCTTGATTGATTTACAAAGTTAACTACAAGATTGTTAGCTGAATCTAAAACAGCAGTATAACAAAATTTTGCACTACAAATATCTGTTTGAGAATAAGATAAAGAAAACGTAAAAACAAAAACAATCGAAATTAATATTGATTTCTGTTTCATTTGTAATTGTATTATTGAATAATTATTTTTTCTGTTTTAATCATCTTCCCGTCCATAACCAAATTACAAATATAAGTTTCCTTTGCCCAACTACCTGTATTTATCAGCGTTTTTTCCGAAATTACATGTATTGTTGTCTTTAAATGCCCGTTCAAACCTATTATTTTTAATTCAATACTCTTTTCTCTGTCAAATCCTTTAATTTCTGCATAGAAATTTCCATCACTTGGATTAGGATAGAGTTTTAAATCGAACTTCCCGAAATTTATATCATTTGACCCGGTATTATTTTCCACTATAATGGTTCTATTTACTGTTTTTGTGCATGCGCCATGAGTAACCATTAAACTAACATTATAGATTCCTGTGTCGGTATAAATATGTACAGGGTCTTTTACATTATCCGTTTCGCTATCTCCAAAGTCCCACAACCAACTGTCAACATAAGGGTTATTATTGTAAAACTGTACTTCTGCCTGGCTACTTGATAAATAAAAAGTATCTGCCAATGTATTGATTCTTGGTTTAATGTAATCGCAGCCGTTATCTGGCATGGCAAGTTTTACCAAACCCTTGCTTCGTGCCCCGTTGAAAGTGTCGAAAGTACCACCAATGTATATTGTATCGCGGAATATTTCCATGGCCGTTATAGCACTACTAAAATCTCCACCGATACTGTCCCATTGTTCTCCATTCCAACGATTAATCCAAATATGATACTCATCGTTAATGTCGTCATACAAATATCCGCCACCCACAAATAAATCTCCCTTATAAATAACAGCAGCTTGCGGAAATACTGTTGCCCCGCAAAAATCGCCCATAGCTTTCCATTTAAAGCCGTCCCACATGGCAACAGCATGAGAAATTTCACTTCCAATATAGGTAAACTGGCCACCAACATATAAAAAAGTATTAAAAGTATCAACCTGAAATTCAAAAATAAATTCATTGGGTTGGATAGGTAAATACTCCCATGACGTCCCTCCCAGATATCTCCTAACTCCGGAATACCCTCCTGCATACAACTCCCCATTAAACTCAGCCAAAGCTTTTATCCACATGCCAAAATAACCAATATTATACCAGTTAGTACCATCGAATAATGCTATACGACCAAAAGGAGTTGTACCAAAATGTTCGAAATTACCACCAACAACCATATTGCCTTGAAATTCAGCAAATTCATAGACATCAGATGTGGGCTGACCAAGAGATGTGCCTTCCCAGGTTGTACCATTCCATATAGCAAGGTTCTGAGTATTTGGGTGACCACTAGCACTCAAAAAATAATCACCAACATACAATTTATCTTTGTAATAATAAACATCGCTTACTACAGCCCATTGATCTAAACCATTTTCATATCTTGTTATAGTATCTCCGTTCCAGCCAATTATTGAATAAACATCTAATTCATTATTAACATTTTTAAAATTTCCTCCAATAAATAAGATGCTATCTTTATAGTTATGCATTGTATATACTTCTCCGCGTCCACCAAGTGGATTCCATAGACTATCAATACCAACAAAATCGGTACTCCAAGTCTGGGCTTTAATTATTATACCCGAAAAAAGGATAAACCCTATTATAATTATTGTTTTCATAACAATTTTAGCCAGAACATTTCAGTCCCGGCTTATTTTTTAATTAGTTAATACCATTTTTTTTATAATCAACCCTTACACCATTTATTATTAATCCGTAATAATAAATACCCGAGCTATAGGGTTTAAGGTCAACCGCAATATTGTTTTTTCCCGTTTTTGCGTCATATTCAGCAATTTTTCTACCAAAAATATCATTTATAACTATTTTTGCGTCACAATTATCAGGAACAAGACAAGGAATCATGGTTTTTCCGTTAAAAGGCTCAGGATAGTTATCGCCCAGGTAAAAACCTGATGACAAATCCGCTCTCATATTCGTATTTTCAATTTTCATTGATTTGTTTTCAAATTCAGGACATTCAGGAACCTCCTCGTTAAACAGGTACAATAAAATAGACTGTGCATTGGAATACCCGGGTACTACAGGGCATTTCCATGCCATTTGTCTGATAAAGTCAATTTCGGCACTATCCAAATCATATAAAGTATTATCAGCCTGGTACAGGTTAAGCAAAATACTGTTTAGCTGTAACCAGTCGCCAATCTTGGATGCATAAATGTCCATATCTGCTAATTTCGATGAAGCTAAACCATAATCGCCATCTGAAAGATATGTACCTGCCAGAGTCTGGTTGGCTGTAATGCTGTTTTCGTTTTCCAACAGTATAATTGCATCGTCCTTTCTTAAATGAAGCGTATCAGTAAGCAACATTATCAGTTCGTTAAGGTAAAGTTGCCTGTCTAAATCAATCCGGTCAATTTCATTCTGTATTGATGCAAGGGTTACCACACCCTGGTTATATGCCTGTAATGGCTTTAACTGGTTGGCTATGCCTGATGGGATTGCATTTAACCTTTCCTGTAAATAAGGTTCTACCTTTTTACTTACAGGCATGTTTATTTGCATTACATTCTTGAAATTTCCGTGCGCTAATGGGTAATGGTTGTTACCGATGATTTCATGTTTTTTATTAATTTTGTGTGTAAATCTTTAAACAAAAAAAAGGACATACAAAAGGACATACATTTTTAATTAAAACAACAATAAATATTTATTAACAATTTTACTGTCAATCCTGCAATATGCAAAGTATAGATATAAAAAAACAAAGAAAAGAAATAACAATAAAATACGACTCACAATCATGGGGTCGAGGGTTCGAACCCCTCCGGACCTACAAAATAACCACCTTATTGGGTGGCTTTTCATATAAAATTTATAAGTGTCCTTGTTTCATTTGTAGTATAACCCAAAATACTTTCAAATTTACAAATAAAACCTCCATGCACAAAAATGTGTGTTGGGGTGTACATCAGGCGGGCAGCAAACGCAAGCGGTTTTAATACGTGAATCTATTGCTTTGGCAAATTCGGGAAATTCTATCATTCCAGCAGATTTACAAGGATAATCAGGTAATCCTTTGCGTTTTCGAGCCGACTGTACACGGCAATCGTTCATGCGAAAAATAAAACTATCTGTCATTTCGTCAACTACCGATTGTGTGTTGATAAATGCATACAATCGGAATCTCAAGGATTGTTTTAAACCTTCAAGTCCCGGAAATTCGGGTAACTCAAGAAATTGTTTTATTGACCATGCTTCAAATGGAGAAAATTTAGCCCAACAAGAATCGTTGCAATGCTTTGCATTATCCATTCCTATAGAAAATTCTACCGCCTGAAACCACACACCGTCATTAGCAAGCCAGTTAATAGCAAGGCTTTCACGAAGTTCGTTAAGTTTTTCGACAGGAAGATTTATTAGGTTTGATGGTAATTCATCGTTCATTTCTATACCAAATGTTTTAGATAATCGTTTGGTTTGAATAGCGGTTGTTTGCTTGTAAACCTTTCCTAAAATTTCGAGGGCTTTTTCTTTTCCAAGATGTTCTGATACTTCTGCAAACCACATTACATGGTGAAAAGCAGCACGATGAATAATATCGAAAATCAAACGGATATTTTCCTGTTGCGATAAATTATCTGGATTATTTTGCATTTTTTCAAAAATATTTTTTAGAAAAATAATTTATTACCTGAAATGAGCGATTATTAATAATTTTGTTAATAAAAAATTCATGTATTAACTTTATATTCAACAACATATTAATTATTTTTGATTTTTAATTAATTAAAAAAGTCAACCTATTTCATGCAACCTCAAAGGTTACAAATTGAATATTGAACATGGAATAATGAAGTATTTGTATTTACTTCATTATTCGGTGTTACTTGTTTATTATTCAAATTTTGTTTTAATGACATTGCCTTAAATAACACTTCTACTCCGCCACTGACGGGACCTCGTTCCGATAAATGGTAATTCGTAAATCATAATATCTTCCTCTTTTTTGCTTCCGCTTCAAGTTCCGCTCTGAATTTAGGATGAGTGATATTGATAAGCGCTTCGGCTCGTTGACGCAGGTTTTTACCATGCAAATAAGCTACTCCAAATTCTGTAACAACATAATGCACATCGGCACGGGTAGTTACTACGCCCGCTCCGTGTTTTAAGTATGGTACGATACGTGTCATTTCATCGTTTTTTGCTGTTGCAGGCAAAGCGATAATTGGCTTACCATTTTTTGATTGTGCCGCACCACGCATAAAATCTACCTGTCCGCCAAAGCCGGAATAAATTCTCGTTCCGATTGAATCAGCACATATTTGTCCTGTTAAATCAACTTCAATGGCTGAATTTATTGCAACCATCTTATCATTCTGTGCAATAACAAAGGGATTATTTGTATAATTGCAAGGATGAAATTCAAATAACGGATTATTATTAATAAATTCATACAATATTTTTGTGCCCATAGCAAAAGTCGCTATTACTTTATAAGGATGAAAATTCTTTTTTGTACAGGTAATTCTACCGGCATTAATCGCTTCTATAAGTCCATCAGAAATCATTTCGGTATGCACACCAAGTTCTTTTTTTCCCGCCATAGACATAAGTGCTGCATTAGGGATACCGCCGATTCCAAGTTGCAAAGTAGAATAATCTTCAATCAGACTGGCAATATTTTTTCCGATTTTCTTCTCAATATCATTTGGCTCTTTTATGTCAAGTTCAGGTAAATCTTCTGATATTTCAACTATTTTATTAATTTGGGAAAAGTGGACGAATGAGTCGCCAAGTGTTCGGGGCATTTTTTCATTCACTAAGGCGACAATTGTTTTTGCTGTTTCTATGGCTGCTTTAGTAGATAAACATTCAACGCCTACGCTTAAAAATCCATGTTCATCAGGAGGTGATAATTGAACCAATGCAACATCTATTGGCGATTGTCCTGAATAAAATAATGCCGGTATTTCATAAAGAAACACAGGGATATAATCCGCCCGTCCTTCATTTATTGCATTTCGGTCGCCTGTCCCAACGAAAAGAGAATTATGACGAAAATGCCCTTCCATCTCAGGTTTTGACAACGGGTCATTGCCAAATAACAAAACATGGGTTATCTCAACATCCCTAAGTTCATCTTTTCTTTGTGCCAATGCTTCAAGTAATTTTAACGGAGTAGCGGCATTACCGCTAACATATACTCTATCACCACTATTTATAACTGATACCGCCTCTGTGAGTGATGAAATTTTTTTCTTATATTCGTACATCCAATTCATGATAGTAGTTTTAAATTATTGTTGCTATTCTAAATTATATCCGCTAATAAATAGCGAACATTAAAATAGTGAACGTTTATTCCATTATTCCATTGTTCAATTGTTCTAATAGAGGTATTCCTTCACCATCTTTCCTTTATCTATATAAATTCCCTGCTGAATTTCCGGGTAGTTTGTTAAAGTGTTTTCTAATCCCTCTTTGATTAAATGTCTGAAATAAGGGATTAATGAACCTGTTAAAACATGAGTAGTAGTTCTTGCTACAAGTGTAGGAGTATTTGGCATACAAAAATGAATAACATCATCTACGATATAAATAAATTTTCCTGTTGGACTTATTTTGCTGGTTTCTACACAGCCCCCCTGATTAATTGAAAAATCCATAATTACCGCTCCTTTTTTCATTGATTTAATCATTTCTTTTGTAATAAGAATCGGCGTCTTTTGTCCGGGGACTGATACCGCCCCAATAATGACATCAGCGAACTTAACTACTTTCTCAATATTGTAATTTGAAGCAAAAAGCGTTGTAATCGGATGTTCAAAATGTTGAATAATTTCTTCAAATTTTTTCCGATGAAGGTCTAATACATATACATTTGCGCCTATATTTGAGAAACTTCTTGCGGCAGCCTGTCCCAAAATACCTGCACCAAGTATAACGACTTCAGCCGATGGGATGCCGGGTATTCCGCCGAGTAAAATACCCCGTCCACCAGACGCTGACTCAAGTAGCCGTCCTGCTATTTGAACCGAAAGTTTCCCTGCTATATCGCTCATCGGCTGAACAATAGGATATCTTCCGCTTTCATTCTTAATCAATTCATAGCCAATTGCTGTAATTTTTTTATCAATCAGTGTCTTAATAAAATCTTTTGGGGCGGTAATAAGATGTAAAAAACCAGTAAGAATCTGTTCTTCCTTAATATATTTATATTCTTCAGGTTGAGGTGCCTGGACTTTTACAACTATATCAGCCCTTTTATACACTTCTTCTTTAGAAAAAACAATTGTTGCACCATTTTTTTCATATTCAATATCGGGGAAATTAGCCCCTTCGCCTGCACCATTTTCTATATATACTTTTGCATTAAGTGATGTTAGTTCTCTGACGCCCATTGGCGAAATTGCAACACGATACTCGGGTATCCCGGTGTATAACGATAGTTCTTTTGGTATGCCGAAAGTCATTTTAATTCTCCTTTTTATTAAATAAATAATCCAGATAATTATCTGGACAAAATTAAAAAATAGTACCTGAAATAAGCAATTATTAATAATTTTGTTTAAAAAAAATTATATATTAACCTTATATTCAATATTATATAATTATTTTTGACAAAATAAAATGAGTGTGTAACATATTGGTGGAATTTATTTTTTTTATCATTAGGTGGGTTCTAAAAATCAATAATTGCGTTATTACAGACTTGACCTGCCATCTCATATCACTCCAATTTTAAAGGAGATTATTCGCTCCGCTCATGAGAACGCTTCGCTTAGTT
>Ga0210016_1003691_pt1 | contig 13364 bp, 16 predicted proteins | sample CryGeyCG2014_300_FD_185454 | JGI IMG/M metagenome (GOLD analysis project Ga0210016, IMG submission 185454) | Groundwater microbial communities from aquifer - Crystal Geyser CG02_land_8/20/14_3.00 (SPAdes) (version 2) | ecosystem: Environmental > Aquatic > Deep subsurface > Groundwater | place... | reverse complement strand
CCCGAAAATATTACAGTAGAAGATTTATTGTCAAATAATTATAAGTCAACACCAAGAAATAAACTTATTGCCGATTTTTTTAAATCATTGGGATTAATCGAAAAATATGGTTCCGGTATTAAAAGAATTGTTGATTATTTTATCGCAGATAATTTACCGAGCCCTGAGTTTAAAAATATTTCAGATGGGTTTTTGGTAACTGTTTATTCTGGAAAATATTTTAGCTCTTCAGAAAATGTTACAGAAAATGTTACAGAAAATGTTACAGAAAATGTTACAGAAAATCGGATTAATATATTAATAAAATTAATAACCGACAATCCAAAAATTACAACAACAGAACTGTCTGAAAAATTGAATGTTACCAGAATGACCATACATAGGGATTTGGATGATTTGAAAGCAATTGAGCGAATTAAGCGTATTGGACCAGATAAAGGCGGGTATTGGGAGATAAAAAAATGAGTAATTTTGCAGAAAAAAGAATGTAACTATTCATTATCCATAAGAATTATCACGCAAAGGTGTTCACCCCGTTAGATAGATAGCTTAAAAAATAAACGAAAGTGAAATTTTAATTATCTAACGGGGCAGGAAACGCAATGAAAATAGAAAAAGAAATATAGTAACAAAAATATGATTATGAAAAGCTTATTGTTTAACTTATAAACACAACTTAAGCATGCAATAAAAAAATCATAAATGATTTTTTTTAACTCTGCGTGCTTGATACTTTGAGAGCATTGCGACTTTGCGAGACAAAAGACAAAATAAGTTTAATAAAAAAACATTAACTTTGATACTGATTAGTTACAAAAGAACTGAACAATAAATGGGAAAACAATTATCAGAAAACGAAATAAAAGAAATTCTAAAAGCTGCTTTTTGGGATGTAAATATTACAAAAGATGAATTATTTGATATATTTTCTGCTAAAAAAGAATCTATTTATTCAGTTAATATTAATAAAATCTATTCAAGATTATTAAATTCGTACGATTGGTACACTATTCTATCAATTATTGATAACAATAAGATTAAAGATTTATTAAAAGATGAGGTTTTACAATTGATATGGCCCAAATCTGTTTCAAAAAAATATTATAATGCAAAAAGAATTTTATACAAGTAATTTATATCCTTTACAGGATGAAGTTTTATCTTTAGTACAGGAATTAGACCTTGGGTTTTATTTAACAGGGGGTACTGCTTTAGGCAGATTTTATTTAAAACATCGTTATTCCGATGATTTAGATTTTTTTATTAACAATGTTTCAAATTTTAAAGAAAAAATCGCTACCTGTATTCAATCTTTTACCGACAAATATAAAAGTAATTTCAATCTTGGTTTGCTTGACGATTCCTTTTCGAGAATGAATATAAAAACTGAAAATTGTGTTTTAAAATTAGATTTTGTAAATGATATTCCTCAATATTTTGGGAAATATAATAATTTCAAGCTGTTTCACAAGGTTGATAATCCGATTAACATACTTTCAAATAAAATTTCAGCTTTGCCTCGAAACTCTCCAAAAGATATTGCAGATATAATTTATCTTTCTACTAATTATAAATTTCAGTGGGAAGTCATCATTAAAAATGCACAAATGAAAGATATGTGGGTAAATCCCATTGATGTATCGTCAATAATTGATACTTTTCCAATAGAATTATTCGATGAAATAAACTGGATTGATAAACCCGATTACATTTATTTGTCAGATTGTTTGAAAATTATATCTAAAGAAGTACTTTTGGGTAAAGAAAATTCATTAAAAAAGTAAAATGAGCGATATTGCTATAAAAGTCGAAAATCTCTCTAAAAAATACACCATAGGAACCAAAGTCAGCGGTTCCTTACGCGAAACTATTGTACACAAATGGAATTCTTTATCTAATAAAACAAATTGCAATAATGAAGAATTTTGGGCATTAAAAGATATTTCGTTTGAGGTTAAACAAGGCGAGATTCTTGGAATTATTGGAAAAAATGGTGCCGGTAAAAGCACGTTGTTAAAAGTTTTGTCGCGGATAACTGAACCAACATCGGGGCGTTTTGTTATGAATGGCAGAGTTTCTTCGCTTTTAGAAGTTGGCACCGGTTTTCATCCCGAACTTACAGGGCGTGAAAATATTTATCTAAATGGAACTATTCTCGGCATGACCCGCAAAGAAGTAAAGCAAAAATTTGATGAAATTGTTGATTTTTCCGGTGTCGAAAAATTTATTGATACCCCAGTAAAACATTACAGTTCCGGTATGTATGTTCGATTGGCTTTTGCTGTAGCTGCCCATTTAGAGCCCGAAATATTAATTATTGACGAAGTACTTGCGGTTGGCGATGCAGAGTTTCAAAAAAAATGTTTAGGAAAAATGGATTCTGTAGCAAAAGAGGGGAGAACTGTGTTATTTGTTAGCCATAATATGGGGGCAGTTAATTCCTTATGCTCAAATTGCATATTGTTAAATAATGGGAATATTGTTACTAATAATAAAACTGCAGATGTTATATTAAAATATTACTCAAATGAAAATAGCACAGCATTTTTTGAACCCAAAACAAAAAAAATAGGAGACAGTAATATTGAACTAATTTCTGGATGGGTTGAGAATTTAGATGGAAAAATTCAAAATTCATTTAATTTTAACGAAAGTTTTAATGTTTGCATGAAATATAAAATTTTAACCGAACAGTTATCAATTCCTGTCCCAAATTTTCATTTTTATTATACCGATGGCAGTTATGCTTTTGTTTCACAACCAGCTTCTGAAAAAGTAAAAGAAAAAGGAATTTATATTGCAAAGTGCAACATTCCAAAATTCTTTTTAAATAATAAAACATATTTTGTTGGATTAGCAATAACAACATACCATGAAGTTGGTTATGATGTTAATTTTTGGGAACAAAATGCTTTATCATTTATTATTAAAGATGAAATGAATTATTCGGAAATTAATCGTTACAATTATCATAGTGAAATACCAGGTGTTATTAGACCATTATTAAATTGGAAAACAGAAAAAATAAGTTAATAAATTTTGAGCCCCCCTCTAAAATGAAAATAACTTACTTTTACATCAGTTTATGTCGTGCATGTCCTTTTTGTCCCTGAAATAGTACAGGATTAGAAATTAGAGGTTAGAAATTAGAAAACAGAACTCGGAGGTCTAAAATTAAAACATCACCTGTTTTTGGTCATTTTTCGCAAATATTGACTTTTTGGAGCAGACTCATTATTTTGTGGATGTTAAATATAGTTTTACCTTTGTTTTTTTTGACGGGATACGTTCAAATAGCATAAATTGAGAAAACAATGAAAGTAGTAATTTTTGCAGGTGGCTTGGGAACAAGAATATCAGAAGAAACAGACAAGCAACCAAAGCCAATGATAGAAATTGGCGGTAAACCGATAATCTGGCATATCATGAAAATTTATGAGGTGCATGGATTCAACGATTTCGTTGTTTGTCTTGGCTACAAGGGTTATGTGATTAAAGAATATTTTATGAATTATTTCATGCATAATTCCGATGTAACCATTAATTTATCAAACAACAAAGTGGAAGTGCATCAAACCGAAACAGAATCATTCAAGATAACCCTTGTTGATACAGGATTAAATACCAAGACGGCAGGACGTTTGAAAAGAATAAAAAAATATATTGGCAACGAAACGTTTATGCTCACCTACGGTGACGGTCTTACGGATTTGAATCTGAAAAAACTCCTTGAGTTTCATAAGAAGCATGGTAAAATAGCCACAGTAACATCTGTTCAACCAGCACCAAAATTCGGTTCCTTGGATATTCAGAATGACGGAAAGGTTTCAAGATTTCTGGAAAAACCAAAGGGGGATGGTTATTGGATAAATGGTGGATTTTTTGTTCTTCAGCCAGATGTTTTCAAATACCTGAGAAAAAATGCCGATGACGTGATGTGGGAAGGTTCTCCCCTTGAAGAACTATCTGAAGATGGCCAATTAGTTGCATATAAACATACCGGATTTTGGAAATGTATGGACGCTATGAGAGATAAAATTGAACTTGAAAATTTGTGGAATTCAAATCAGGCAAAATGGAAAATCTGGTAAAAACAAATTTATTTAATGGGGTTTATAACGGCAAAACTGTTTTAATAACCGGGAATACCGGGTTTAAAGGTTCCTGGTTAGCTTTGTGGTTAATTAAGTTAGGGGCAAATGTTATTGGATATTCAAAAAATATTATTTCAAAACCATCACATTTTTCATTATTGAATTTAAAATATAAAACCTATTTTAATGATATTTTAGATATTAAATCCCTGAACAAAGTTATATTAAAACATAAACCAGACATCGTATTCCATTTAGCTGCACAATCTTTAGTGATAGAATCTTATAAAAATCCCTTTGAAACATATTCTACTAATGTTATAGGAACTTTAAACGTATTAAATGCTTCTTTAAAAAACAAAAGTGTTAAAGTTTTTATCAATGTTACAACTGATAAGGTTTATGAAAACATTGAAAACAAATTATTTTATAAAGAAACAGACAGGTTGGGTGGATTCGATATGTATAGCTCTTCAAAAGCTTGTTCCGAAATATTAACAGCTTCATTTCAAAAATCTTTTTTGCAAGATTCCATTATGTTACTTGCGTCCGCAAGAGCTGGTAATGTTATTGGTGGTGGCGATTGGGCAAAAGATAGATTAATTCCAGATTTAATGAGAGGTTTAGAAAACAATCAAAAAAAAGAAATCAGAAGTCCTAAATCTGTACGTCCATGGGAACATGTATTAGAACCACTTTCCGGATATTTATTGTTAGGTCAGCAATTATTAGAAAATAAAAAAGAATTTGCCCAGTCATGGAACTTCGGTCCAAACTATAAAAAATCATATTCAGTTGAAACAATAATTGAAATGATAAAAAATAATTGGGACAAAATTAATTTCAAAATAAATGAAGACAAATCAAAAAAATATCATGAATCAGAAATATTAAAATTAGATTGTTCTAAAGCATTTAAAAAACTTTACTGGAAACCTGTTTGGGACATTGAAACAACTATTAAACATACAACCTATTGGTACAAAAACTTTTATGAAAAAAATGAAATAAACACTTATAACAATTTAAGTGCTTACATATCAGACGCAAAATTAAAATCTTTAATCTGGACAAAATAAAAATGGATTTTACCGAAACAAAATTAAAGGGAGCTTTTATAATTAATGCAAATTTGTTAGAAGATGATAGAGGTGGATTTGCCCGTATTTTTTGTAAAAACGAGTTTAAAAAAATTGGACATAATAAAGAATTTGTTCAAATTAATCAATCGTATAATATTAAAAGTGGAACTTTAAGAGGAATGCATTATCAGGAACCTCCTTATTCTGAAATAAAACTAATACGTTGTATTAAAGGTGTTGTGTATGATGTTATTATTGATTTAAGGCAGTCTTCGCCAACTTTTCTAAAATGGGTTGGGTTAGAATTATCAAAAAAAAACAAAAAAATGCTCTATATTCCCGAAGGTTTTGCTCATGGTTTTTTAACCTTAGAAGATAATTCAGAATTAATTTATCATCACACTAATTTTTATGAGCCATCGGCAGAAAGAGGAATTCGTTTTGACGATAAAATTATAAATATAAAATGGAGTTCTAATATAAATTGCATCTCTGAAAAAGATAGAGATTTACCATTATTAACAAGTAATTTCAAAGGAATTAATATATGAAATGCCGTTTCTGTAAAAATGAGTTATCAAATGTTTTTATTGATTTAGGGAACTCTCCACCCTCAAATTCATTTTTATCATTATCTCAATTAAATGAACCGGAAAGTTATTATCCTTTGAAAATTTTTGTATGCGATAAATGCTTTTTAGTGCAAATAGACGAATATAAAAAAGCAACTGAAATATTTGACAAAAACTATGCGTATTTCTCATCATACTCAACAAGTTGGCTTAACCATGCAAAAAAATATACCGAATTAATGATTAGCCGATTTGGTTTAAATAATAAATCATTAGTTGTTGAAATTGCTTCAAACGATGGTTATTTACTTCAATATTTTAAGGAAAGAAATATTCCCATACTTGGGGTTGAACCAACGGCAAATACCGCAAAAATTGCTATTGATAAAGGAATAAATACAATTATTGATTTTTTTGGAAGTAGGTATGCAGAAGAAAATCTAAAAAATAAAGCTGATTTAATTTTAGGGAATAATGTTTTGGCTCATGTCCCCGATATAAATGATTTTGTAAAAGGAATAAAAATTGCTTTAAAATCAACTGGAGTTAACACTTTTGAATTTCCACATTTGTGCAAATTAATTGAAAAAAATCAGTTTGATACAATTTATCACGAACATTTTTCATATTTATCTCTAACCTCTGTAAAATCAATTTTTGAAAAACAAGGATTAACAATTTTTGATATAGAAGAATTACCAACACATGGCGGTTCACTTCGAATTTATACCAAACATACAGAAGACTATTCAAAATCAATTTCAATTAACGTTGCAAAACTTTTAGATTATGAAGAAAAAATTGGCGTTAAAAAATTGATTTATTATAACAATTTTCAAATAAAAGTTGATAAAATTAAAATGGATTTTTTACAATTTTTATATACTGCAAAAAAAGAAAATAAAAAAGTTATTGGTTACGGCGCTGCAGCAAAAGGAAATACTCTATTAAATTATTGCGGAATTAAAGGAACAGATTTAATCGAATTTGTTGTTGACGCATCACCATTTAAACAAGGATTATTTTTGCCAGGCAGTAAAATCCCAATTGTTGATGAAAGCCAAATATTTGCTTATAAACCAGATTTTATTGTAATTTTGCCATGGAATATTAAAGAGGAAATCACAAAACAATTGAGTTATATACGTGAGTGGGGAGGGAAGTTTGTAATTACTATACCTGATTTGCTGGTTTATTAAAATATTAATTATGAAAATATTACTTACCGGTTCTTCCGGATTTGTCGGGAAACATGTTTTAACTGAATTGTTAAAATATTCACATACTGTTATTATTTCTACCACTGACACATCAAAAACATTTATCAGTGATAATAATGACAGGTTTGAAAAAATGGAATTTAATATTAATTTTGCTGACAATTATGGCAATTTAATGAGATATTTTGGTTATCCTGATATGCTGATTCATCTTGCATGGCAAGGGTTGCCAAATTATAACGAATCCATACATGATGAACAATTAATTGGACATTATAAATTCATTAAAAATCTTGTTGAGAATGGAATGAAAAAAATTGTTGCTTCTGGAACCTGTTTAGAATATGGATTACAGGAAGGTTGTCTTGCGGAAACAATGAAAAGCAATCCCATCCTCCCCTATGCCATCGCAAAAACAAAACTATGCGATTATATTGGTTCATTACAAAAACAACACCGTTTCAAATTTAATTGGCTTAGGTTATTTTATATGTATGGAGAAGGGCAAAATACAAAGTCAATTCTTTCACAATTGGAAAATGCAATTAAAAACAAGCAGCACACATTTAATATGTCCAAAGGTGAGCAACAAAGAGATTATCTCCCCATAGAAAAAGTGGCTGAATATATTGTGAAAGTGGCATTGCAAAAGAAAATTGAGGGAATAGTAAATTGTTGTTCAGGGAAACCGATAACTATTTTTACATTAGTACAGGAGTATCTGAATAAACACCATGCAGAAATAAAACTGAATTTGGGTTGCTTCCCATATCCGGATTATGAACCATTTTCATTCTATGGCGATACGCAAAAACTAAATTTGGCTCTGGGAAACAATTTAAATAAATAATCAGATTAAACAAATTTATGGAAGACGAATTAAAAGCCTTATCAAAGGGGTATAAAATCATTTTCAAACAAAATCCGGTGCCTCTTTTTCAAAATAAAGTATATAAAACAAGAGGGGAAGCAATCCGGGCTGCTACTGGTGAAATTAAACTTGCTATGTCCACTCATACCGGTTTAATCTTTAATAAGACTTTTGACAGCAGTTTGATGAATTATGATGCGGAGTATCATAATGAACTAACTTATTCATTTGTTTTTAAAGAACATTTGGAACATGTTTTTGATATTATTAATAAACACACCCTTAACAATAAAAAAGTAATAGAAATAGGATGTGGAAAAGGTCAGTTTTTTAATATTTTGAAAGAGAAGAAAATCAATTGTACTGGATTTGATCCCGCTTTTGAAGGCAATGATCCTGCCATAATAAAGGATTATTTCAGTTCTAAATATAACATTAAAGGCGATTTAATAATACTAAGACACACTCTGGAGCATATTGAAAATCCATATATGTTTATTTCTGAAATTGCAAAAGCCAATAATTACATGGGGCATATATTTATTGAGGTTCCTACTTTAGATTGGATAATTAAAAAACAGGCATTTTGGGATATTTTTTATGAACATTGTAATTATTTTACTGAAACAAGTTTGCGTACAATGTTTAATACGGCTGAAACCGGTAGTTTTTTTGGTGGTCAGTACATATATTGCATTGCTGAATTAAAAGAATTAAAGCCGACTATTGAAAAGCAATTTTTTAATCCAATTGAAAATATTTTATTTGATTCAAGTATTCTTAAATGGAAAAAATTCCTTGATGAGAAAAAAAATATTGCTGTCTGGGGAGCCGCAGCAAAAGGAACCACTTTTTTGAATTTGCTAGATAAAAAAAATGAAAAAATAAAGTTTGTAATTGATATTAATCATAAGAAACAAAACATGTTTATCGCTTGTACAGGTCATCCCGTATATTCGCCTGAAGCACTTGAAAATAATGTCATTGAGAATGTTTTGGTAATGAATGAAAATTACATGAGTGAAATCAGACAATTAATAAATAACCAATCAATAAATCTTTATAGCATATAAGCATGAATCCTGTTGAACAATTTAAAAAAGAAGTTACTGAAAACATTGCGCAACAAAGCAGTAACGCAGTATTGCAAAAAGCAAGTTTTGAATTTATGAAGGAATCCGGAAAATCAAAGTACTCTTACAGTTTTACATGGATGGGTATGCCAATCATTCAATATCCACAAGACATAATTGCCATGCAAGAAATTATTTGGCAGATACAGCCCGATTTAATTATTGAAACTGGAGTTGCTCATGGTGGTTCAATTGTATATTATGCCTCTTTATTGGAACTTATAGGAAAGGATGGTATAGTAGTAGGAATTGATATAGATATTCGCAAACATAATCGTGAATTAATTGAAACTCATCCTATGTTTAAAAGAATTAAGCTAATAGAAAGATCTTCCATTAGTAACGAAACAATAAAGGAAGTTGAACAAATTGTAAAAACAAAAAATAGAATTATGGTTTGCCTTGATAGTAACCATACACATGAACATGTTTTAAAAGAATTACAATTATATTCTAATTTTGTAACAACAGGCAGCTACTGTGTGGTATTTGACACTATAATAGAAGATATGCCCGCTGATTATATTTGGAATCGTCCTTGGGGTAAAGGAAACAATCCAAAAACTGCAGTTTGGGAATTTTTAAAAACAAATGATAATTTCATTATTGATAAAAATATTGAAAATAAATTATTAATTACTGTTGCTCCTGACGGATTTTTAAAAAGAATAAAGCAGAAATGAATATAAATATACAACATATTTTAGGACAAGGCGAAGGAATTTCAATTGAATTTAAAAAAGCATCCAATGTGTTACCTGAAAGTTTTTTTGAAACAGTTTGTGCTTTTTTAAATCGAAACGGTGGTTCTATCTTGTTAGGCGTAAACGATGATAAAACAATTACAGGCATCGAAGCTAAAACTGCCGAACTGCTTTGCAAGCAAATTGCAAACCTGAGTAATAATCCTCAAAAACTGTATCCATCGTTTCTGATTGAACCACATGTAGTTGATTATCAAAATAAAAAAATCATTTATATTTATGTACCTGTTTCTTCACAAGTACACAAATGCAAGGGTAAGATTTTTGATAGGAGTGCCGATGGAGATTTTGAACTTAAAACCAATGAACCTATCAAAAATCTGTATAATCGAAAAAATACGCTCTATTCCGAAAATACGATTTATCCATATTTGAAAGAAAATGATTTTGTTGAAGGGATTGTTGAACGAACACGAAGAATAATAAAGTTTAACCGCCCGGAACATCCCTGGAACGCTCTCTCCGATTTAGATTTCTTTAAAACTTCAGGATTATTTCGTAAAGATTTAATTACAGGCAACGAGGGATTTACAATGACTGCACTCTTATTGTTCGGTAAAGATGAAGTTATACAAAGTGCAATACCTCACTATAAAATAGATGCAATACTACGTAAAGTTGACACTGACCATTACGATGACCGGGAAAATATCAGATGTAATCTTATTGATGCGTACGACAAACTAATGAACTTTGTAGCAAAACATCTCCCTGATAAATTTTATTTGCAAGGGGAGCAACGAATTTCGTTACGCGAAAAAATATTTCGTGAAATTGTTGCTAATATGCTTATTCATCGCGAATATACCAATGCTTTTCCGGCATCGTTGATTATATACAACAATAGGGTAGAAACTAAAAATGCTAACAAACCTTATCATTACGGACAACTTTTTCCTGATACATTTTCCCCCTTTCCTAAAAATCCCCATATTGCACAAATGTTTACACAAATAGGGCGATCCGAGGAACTCGGTACTGGTTTGCGAAATGTCTATAAATATTCAAAAGCATATTCGGAAAGTGATAAAATTATATTTCTTGAAGATGATGTATTTACTGTGGAAATTCCTATACCTAATACTGTCAATATTGAATTGAATGGCAATGAATTAGAGAATGGGGGATTAAATGGGGGATTAAATGGGGGATTAAATGGGGGATTAAATGAGAGCGACAAAACATACATTGCTCAACTTTATCAAATAATTCAAAATGCAGAAGGGAAGAATACAAAAGATTTATCAAAAATACTTCATAAACCAAATAGAACAATCGAAAAATGGGTAAAAAAACTAAAAGATAATAATAAAATCGTTTTTCGGGGAAGTAAAAAAACAGGAGGGTATTTTATTTTGAAATAATGTTACTGCTTAGCATCAAATGAAGAAATTTCGAAAAATGATCAATGTCAAATATTCAATTTACAATTAACAAATAAAAAAAATAAAAATGACGAAGGAAGAAGCGCAAGAGGCGGAATCCAGAAATGACTTTATTCATAAAATGGGAATCTGTAGAAAAGAACTTCGCGAAACAAAAGTTGCATTAAAAATTATGAGCAGAAAACCATATAAGGAAGTTTTAAGTAAATCAGAAATGGCAATAAGGAATGTTTGGAACTTCTTGCTATCTTTTCAAAAAGTATTGAAACTGCAAGAAAGAATCATGCTCACAGCAAAAGCATGGTTGACATTTAAGCGAGTTCGTTATTTGCCTGATTCATACTTGTACATTGTTCGTTGTACATTTGTTATTGAATATTTTTAAATTTATGAACTTATTCTGAATTATACATGCTACTGGGTAGTAACGAAATTATTATTATTAAGAACCATCCTAAAACTTGCTGTTTGGGAGTTTTTAAAAAAAATGATACTTTTGCAATAGATAAAAATATAGAAAATGAATTAATGATTACATCTGCACCAGATGGTTATTTAAAAAGAGTAAAATAATATGAACCCATTAGTGAGTGTTGGTATTCCAACATATAACCGGCCCGAAGGATTAAAGCGGACGCTTGAGCAGATAACAGCACAAACATATTCGCATTTAGAAATTATTGTTTCGGACAATTGTTCCCCGAATAAAGAAGTAAAAAAAATAACGGAGGAGTTTGCAGCAAAAGATACGCGAATACAATATTTCAGACATGATTTGAATATGGGAATGTCGTTTAATTTTCAATTTGTTTTAAAAAAAGCGTCGGGAGAATATTTTATGTGGGCATCCGATGACGATGAATGGGAACCATTGTTTATAGAAACATGTTTAAGAACAATAAAAGACGCGGGTTTGGCAATGCAAAGCAGCTTCAGGACAAATCACAGAGCTAAAAATCAATTTGAAGTTTATAACGGACCCGTATTATCAACGGCAAATCATACTTTTGACAACATTATTCGATTTCTTCAAAATGTAAAACCATCCATATTCTATGGGTTGTACAGAAAAGAAGCCATTTTTGATTTTACGAAAATTAAATATTTTGATTTATTTGATGTATATTTTATCATACGTACTATTTTACGATATGGAATTAATACTTTTCCCGAACAGTTATATACGGCAGGTATTGATGCTGACAATTATCAATTTAAAAGTGTAAACCCTAAAAAAAACAGATTATTTAACTATGATTCCTTTTTAAAAAATACAATTTCTGAAATATTCCGATGCAAACATTTAACACTTAAGCAAAAAATTATTTGTGCGCAGGTATCCTTCTTTAAAACATTATGGTCTTTCACATGGCTTGAAAAAGAAATAAGACCTGTCCAAGTTATAGTAGTAAAAAACGTCTTACGAACATTAATATTCGCAACAAATATTTTTTGTAAATTAATTAAAGGTACAAATTACTATATCGTTAAAGAGAACCCATGATTCATATATTGAAAAATATTTTAAAAACATCACTGTGTATTCTTGGCATCAAGAATTTTGTTCAACAAAAATACGGAATTTATAGTTTAAATAAAAAATTCAAAAACAATTTTTATGATTTTAGGAAATTGTATAATTATTCAGATAAAAGATTGTCTGTTGAAAAACAGGATATTCAGCCTTGCCTATGGGATAATTCCGAAAAAACAGATTTTGACCGCCATTACGTATACCATGTTGCCTGGGCAATGATTATTAAAAAGGACTACTTATCAATTAAATATTTTTGAAAAATGATAAAATTACTGATAAAAAAAACCTTTATATATAAAATCTGGTGTTATTTGAATAAAAGCAGATTCGAAGAACTTCTAATAAATGATTGGATAAATAATGGCAGGCAATTACCGCCCCCACATATTGTAAAATTTCAAACTATTAAAGAAAAACAAAAAATAAACAGTGCTCGAATATTAATAGAAACAGGAACTTATAAAGGAGCAATGATTATTTCATGTAAGAAATTATTTAAAAAATTATATTCTATAGAACTTGATAAAACACTTTTTGAAAGTGCAAATCAGTTTTTTAAATCATATAATCATATAAAAATAATACATGGGTATTCGGTTTGTACATATTAAAAAATATATGTAATACAATAGAAGAAGGGCAAAAAGTCGTGGCTATTTATTTTATGTCTTGCTCAAACAATCAGTTTTGCATAAACCAGTATCTG
>Ga0210016_1003684_pt1 | contig 13386 bp, 12 predicted proteins | sample CryGeyCG2014_300_FD_185454 | JGI IMG/M metagenome (GOLD analysis project Ga0210016, IMG submission 185454) | Groundwater microbial communities from aquifer - Crystal Geyser CG02_land_8/20/14_3.00 (SPAdes) (version 2) | ecosystem: Environmental > Aquatic > Deep subsurface > Groundwater | place... | reverse complement strand
GGCAGTTGTGGGAGCGTCGCTTGCGTCGCGAATGCCGAGCCTGCCAACAGTCGCGACGCTTGTCGGCGCTCCCACAGCAAGGCAAGAGCATCGCGACGCAAGCGGCGCTCCCACAAGAGCCGAGCCAGAGCATCGCGACGATTGTCGGCGCTCCCACCACAGCAAACCCAGAGCATCGCGACGCAAGCGGCGCTCCCACAAGAGCCTAGCCAGAGCATCGCGGCGCAAGCGGCGCTCCTACCACAGCAAACCCAAAGCATCGCGACGCAAGCGGCGCTCCCACAAGAGCCGAGCCAGAGCATCGCGACGCTTGTCGGCGATCCCACAACGGTCGAGCGCTGAGGGAGAATTGCGGGCATAAAAAAACGCCCCCATTGCTGGGGGCGTTTGATTTTTTGCTACAGCAAACGCGATTACGGGGCGATGGTGTACTGACGCGAACCACGGTGACGGAAAGCACCGGCGTAGTTGGCCAGGATACCGGGGACGCCTGCACCATTAAAGTTGACAGCCCAGAAGCCGACCACCGGCAGACCCAAATAGGTACCACCAACGCTGTCCGGACGCGAAACGTGAGCGGCATCATCAAAACCGATTCTCATCCAGCCGTCGAAGATACCAAAACCATCGGGCTCGACATTCACGGCCAAGTTGGAACCCAAGATAGCGCTGCCACCGGCGAAGCCTGGTTGGTTGATGGTCACGACGTTGGTCTCCCAGTCGATCGTGGTATCTGCACCATCAGGCGGGGGCGGCGAAAAGCCCACGTCTTCCGGCAACAAGGTCCGTTCTTCGCGATCAAAAATCGTGAAGGTTGCAGTCACCGGTGAAGTGCCTGGAGCGCCGAAGACAAAATCGAACGGCGGAGTCACTGGCGCTGGATGGTCAACATAGGCGTTCTTGGTTGGGAAGGTGACCACCCATTCCGACGTTGCACCGGCACCCGCGCTAGTGACGAACTCGTTGAAGATGGCATCATGCGAGAACACGGCGGAGACAGCATCAATCGCCTGCGTGGCGCGCGGATAGGTGGACGTCACCAGACCCGCACTATCAAACACGATCGCGTCCGTAGTAGTTATTGTGGTGTTGGCGTCTTTCAACGCCGGCCGGGTGCTGCCTGGATTGAAGTGCAAGACTTCTGCACTGAAGCTGTCGATGGCTTCGGCGTTGTAACCAATCAAGGTGCCATTGGCAGGATCGACGATAAAGCCTGAACCAAACAAACCGCCGCCCGGCACGCGAGTATCAATCGTTTGATCGGCCACCCAGTATCCGCCCGCATTCCAGGCTGACACCACTTGTGCGCAGTTGTCCGGAACGCCGCCCGCATGCGTGATCGCGGACAACGAACCCTCTCCACCTGCCGCGTTAATGATTTCCGCCATTTCGATGATCTCGAAATGACCTTCGCGGGTACGGGTCACGCTATCCGGGCCGGCGTCATTATTGGCACCGGTGTACTGAAAATTCACGAACGCCACGCCACCGGCTGGAATCTTGGGCACGGTGCAGCTTTGATCCGAAGTAATCAGGTTGGCGGCGCTGGTGTCCGAAGTCTGGAAGATGGCAGCAGTCCAAACGTCGTACGGGGACAGGTACAAGTTGAAGTCGAGCACTTCGCGGGAATTGTAGCCTTCCAGGAAGCGGACTTTCACTGCTTTGCCGACGTCAGTGGTGTTGACGACGGAGAGCAGGGTCTGATTGCCACCGTTGACGGTGTAGTAGGGGTAGATCAACACTTGGCCCAGACCATCCGGGTTGAGGTTGACCGCATTGGCGACGCTGGCGAGGCCAGCGATGCCGGCGACGCCCGCGATGATCGCGTTAGTCAGGACATTCTTCTTCATGGAAAACTCCTAGGGTTGTTCACAGGGCTTGTGACTTGCTTGCTCCTGCCGCGCCCTGCCTTGACGTTTGAACGGCAAGTGCGAACGGGGCAGGCAACAGCGTTGGCGATACTACGGCAAGAAGTTGGGCAATGCAATGCCCCTCAGCCACCGATTTCACCGGGCAAATGGTACCAGACGCCATCGACCTGCAACCAGCTTTCCGATAGGTAGGCGAATGCGCTCAGCTCGGAAGGCCCTGCCCCCATGCCCGCAGTGCGGATCTTGTAGTCCATTTTACTGGTGACCTTGCAGCTCAACTCGGACAGGCACTCCGCCTTGCTATAGGCCACGCGCAGCCAACGCACTGGGCGCTCCGCCATTTCTTTTTGATAATTGACGCGATCATGGCTTTTCTGGTAGCCCGGGCTTAAGTAGTCAAACGCCAAGTCCCCCTGCTTGGCGATCAACAGGGCCCAGCGTTCAATGACCCGATGCTCCAGGTCGGCTTTGGGGTCGCGCACCGCCTTAAGATCAATGGCATCTGTACTCAAGTGCAATTCGGGGGCCACAACAGGCGCCTCGTCGGCACCTGGTTTCGGCGGCCAATAGCCCCCCGGGACAGGCGCGGGTTGCGGCTCTGTCGATACCAAATCACGCGGGTCAGCGGCTACGGCGGGCGCCGTCGCTACAGCGGTGGGCGGCGAATTCTTGCTGGCACTGCCGGCGCAAGCGCTAAGCGCGATGATCGTGCCGAGCAAGCCGGCGTAAAAAAAGCGAGAGAGAAAGGTCATGGTTGGGGTCTCGGTGGGGTGAAGGGTGGGATGAACGGTGGGATCAGGTTGTGGAGGCGGGTTGGGGGAGCAGATTGTGGGCGCGTCGCTTGCGTCGCGATGCTGACTACTGCCAAAGCATCGCGACGCAAGCGGCGCTCCCACAACAATCGCTCCCACAAAGGGATGGCCGGGCTATTCCTTGCTGGTTGGTTTGTGTTTGCCTTTTTGTGGCTCTGGCTGTGGATGCAGCAGGGGTTGGATGCCTTTGAAGCGGGATTGATATTCGATGGTGAGATTGCGGGCAGACTCGGAGCTGTCGATCACTGTGGGGGTGATCAGCACCAGAATTTCGCTGCGGGTGGAGCCGTTGCTATTGTTGCCAAACAGCCGTCCGAGGAGCGGGATCTTGACCAGTCCAGGGACGCCAGAGCGACTCGAGGTCTTGGTGTCTTCGATCAGGCCGGCCAAGACCACGGTTTCACCGCTTTGTACCGCCACTTCGGTTTCAATCGTGCTCTTGTCCACCGACACGTTGCCGTTGACCGCGCTGCTGGCTGCGCCAGGCACGCTTTTTTCCTCGCGGATTTCCATGTAGACCAAGCCACCGGGATTGACCCGTGGGGTGACATCCAGGGTGATGCCGGTATCGCGGAACTGGGTGGAATTGAAAAACGAGTTGTTGCCACCGGTGGTACCCCCGGTGGTACCGCCGATGGGCTGAAACGAGGTGCTGTTGACCGGAATCTGCGTGCCGGAATTGAGGCTGGCGGTCTTGTTGTTCAACACCACGATCGACGGCGCCGACAGCACTTTGGTGTTGCCCGCCGATTGCAATGCGCTAATAAAAACTTCCTGATTGTTCTTCAGGAAGGTCCAGGCCAGACCAGCCGTGCTGGTGAAAGATCCCGCGAAGCTGTTCCAAACACCACGGTTGGGGCGAATGGCGTTGAAATCAGCAGCACTGGTGCCGCTGCCAGTCAGGCCGGTGGCATTTTCGAAGAACCAGCGGACGCCGGAAGACAACTCGCCAGTCAAGCTGACTTGCAAAATCTTGGCTTCGATATGGACTTGCAGCGGCACGATGTCGAGACGCTTGATCGCCCCGAGGATGGATTCGTACTGGCCGGGGGTGGCGCGGATCATCAGCGCATTGCTTTCTTCGATCGAGGTGATGCGAATGTCATCGCTGCTGCTGATGGATATGCCTTCGCTGGAGCTCGGCTGCAAGGAGGCTCGCGATTCGGCCTTGGCTTCGCTGGCGGCGTCCTTGCGACCCTGCTGGCTGTTGATGCTCTTGATTTCGACCGAGCCCCCGGGCGCCACCCGACCGACACTGGCGGGAGATCTGGCCCCGGCGTTGCCAGCGCTGCCGAAGACTTCGCTGAGTTTGTCGCCCAGATCCACCGCTTTGACGTTCTTGACGTAGTAGACGAACAACTGCGCGCCGGACTCACTGCCGCCGCGATCCAGACGGCCCAGCCAAGATTCGGCCTGGCTTAAGTATTCCGGTTGCGGGGTAATCACCAGGACGGCATTGATGCGTTCGATCGGCATGAAGCGAAACATGCCCGCCAGCGGCGTTGGCCCGCCCTCGCCAAAGATTTTTTCCAATTCCGGGACCACGGTCGCGGCTTCCACGCGCTCCAGCGGATAGACACCGACCGACATGCCAGCCAACCAATCGACATCGAAGGTTTCGATCGTCTGCAAATAATTTCCCAGGTCGGCGCGGGTGCCGGCGATGACGATCATGCTGCGGGTGTTGTCGGCTTTGAGGATGGCGCCAGCGCGCGCGTAGGGCGTCAACACTTCCTGCATGGCGGTGGCCGAGATGTACTTGAGCGGCACCGCACGCACTTCGTAACCCTTGGCGGTGGTGATCGGCCCGGTGCGCGGCACCAGATTGCCGGCCACTGCCTGCGCTACCGGCAACACCGTGTAGCGGCCATCCCGATAGACCAGGGTGGCGTTGTTCCAGGACAGCAACATTTCCAGCACGCCCATCGCCTGATCGGCACTGATCGGTTTGGCGGTGGCAAAGGTGACTTGGCCAGCCAAGCCCGGCGCGATGACGTAGTTCTCTTGCAGCAAGTCGCCGAGGATGGCTTTGACGACGGCGGGCAACGATTCGGCTTCGAAGTTGAATACCACTTCACCCGCAGCGGTGGAATCCGCAGGCCGCCGATTGGCGGCGTCTTCATTGAGAAACTTGGCGGTGCCGGGTTCGACATGGGCAGCAGAACGCACGGTTACCGCATCGGTCACGACCGAAGGCTGGATGGCATCGGCACTGGCAGCGGGAAGATTGGCCGTGCTGACCACTGGCGGCTGCGCCAGCGCGGCACTGGCGGCCACCGGTGCTGCTGTGGCAGGCGCCGGGTCCGCTTGGACGGCGGCGGCGGCGGTTGCATCCGGGACCACTTTGGTTTCCGCAACGGGCGTCGCCGGGTCTGCACCGCTGGCAGCTACTGGTGCGGGTATGGCGACCGCAGCTTCGGACGCTGCCGGTGCCACGGTCGCTGCGGGCGCCTCGGCGCTGGCCAGCGCCTCACGGCTACCACCGCTATTGGCGCAACCCGCTGCCAACAGCAATAGCCCGGGCAGCGTGCGCAGCAGGGCGGTCAAAGCATCGGTGAGGCTGCGCATCACGGTCGGATTCTGGTTCACTGCTTGGATTCCTCTGTGCGCATGCGCGCGGCTTCTTCGCGGAGTTGTTTACGGCGTTCTTCGATGCGCTTGCGGATTTCTTCGGTGCGGTCCTGGGCGGCGGCCGCGATGGCTGGATTTTCGACGCCGCCGGGGGGGTTCATCGGCGCTGAATTGGGGGTTTGCGGACCACGGTTACCGGGGACTGGGGCGTCTGCACGACCATAGCCGTTGGCGGGCGACGACGCCGCTACCGGTGCCACACCCGCCGCACCCGCCACGGCACCACTGACCAGCAGCTCCAGATTCTGCCGACCCAGACCCTGGCCCTCGAACACCGCGGCACGAGGACTGACTTCGACCAACTTCCAGCCGTTTTGTTCAGCGTCCAGCGGCATGCCGATTTTTACCACTTGCGACTTGCCGGAATTGTTGTCGCGGACGATCGCCAGTTTCAACTTCGGGGTGATGATGATACTGGTCAGAGTAACGTTGATCGGCTGCGCGGTCGGCTCGGCGTTGGCGCCCTCGCCCGCCAGATTTTCTTCTACCGGCGTCGGCTCGCGCGATTCATTGAACACTGGATGATCGAGGATGGCGGTGTATTCCCCCCAGGACGCGAGCTGGAATGGCTGGCGATCCAGAGCCAGGGCAACGCCCGCGTTGGTTGCCTTGGGATCGGCCGGCAGCAGCGTATAGCCGTCGCCCAAACCGAATTGTTGGGCGCTACCCAGGCCAGCCAAAGTGGCGACCAGCGAACCCAGAATCATCGTGATGCGTTTGGTCGGGATCATGGTTGATTCTTGGCTTTGACTTTGACCTTGCCGGTCTTCGCATCGATTTCGATCTGCTTGCGAATGTAGCCAAACAGGTCAAAGCGAATGTCCAGATAGCTGGAAATCTTGTTCTGCCCTGGCCGCACGTAGCCCTGCTGACGAAACACTTGCAAATCGTCGATGAACAACACCGGGCTGGCGCTCTCCAGGTCGTAGAGCATGCCGGCAAACGGTTCCAGGTCGCAGCGCAGGCGCACCTTGATGGTGACCCGCTCGAAGCGCTCGGGATCATTGCTGTGGGCGTATTGATTCATGATGATCTGGCAACGCGCCGGATCGGTGGCATGGGTGGCGACGATGGTTTTCAGCCGCTGGGTAAGACCGGCCGCCGCCGAATCGAAATCGGCCTCGGGCAGAAATGCCGGATTGTTCGATTCGTACTGCGCCACTTCTGCCAGCTTTTTTTCCAGCATCGGCCGACCCGCGGCGATGCTGCGAAAACGCAACTCTTGTTCCTTCAGGTCGGCAATCGCGCCCGCCACTTCGAAATGGCGCGCGGTGAACCACCAATGCACGCTGAAGTAATAGCCAAGCAGCAAGGCGATCAGCAATAGCACCACCGCCAGCAAGCGGCCCTGCTCAGGATTTGGCAGTAGCTGCATGGGCGCTCTCCGGGCTGCTGGCGCGAACTTTGGCCTGGATCAGGAACTGCTCTTTGCGGGTGCGCGCATCGGGCGTGATGGCACCTTGAATGGCCGGGCCTTCGATGCTGTGGGCTTTTTGCAGGATGGCGATGAGCTGCGCGGCCTCGTCGCTATTGCCTTGAATCTGTACTTCGCCACGATTGACCGAGAGCCGGACCAGGGCGGTGTTTTTCGGCAACAACTGCGTTAGTTCGCGCAGAATATTGACCGCCACCGGGTGCTGCTTTTTGCGCCCGGCCAGAAAGTTGGCGCCATCGACGGCATCGGTCAGTTTGCGCTTGAGCTCGGTGGTGTGGGCGGCTTCGACTTGCACTTTGTCGACCGCCTGTTGCAGGTCGGTCAACGCCTGTTCGCGGGCCACGATCGACTGGCGCATGACCAGCCACAGCAGGCCGAGCCCAACCGCCACCAAAATCCAGTTCAGTCGGGCACCCGCATTGGCCCGTTCGGCACGCGCTTCTGCGGGCAACAGGTTGAAACCACGACGGGCGCCATCGGCGGCCACGGCATCGAGCGCATCCAGCGCTAGCCCGGCGGCGGTCAGTGGCGCCAGCGTCTGCTCGGCGAGCGGGCGCGGCACCAGCATCATGTCCACTTGAATTTGCCTGGCGATGGCATCGCGGGCGCCGATCCGAAAATCGTAGCGCACCTGATCGGCACGAAACGGGGTTTGCCGATCCAGCTCGAAGGCAATCACCTGGGCCAGATTTTCCTCGGCGGCGGCCGGCAACGGCAGACGCCGTTCCAGCACCTGCGCCGCATCCAGCAGGGCCACCAGGTCGGCTTTGATTTCACCGGCTTGCAACATGCGTTCGGCGAGGGCGCGCAAGACTTCGGCACCGGCGTCGGTGGCCACCGATTCGGTCGCCATCGGCAGACTACCCAAGCGCGTCACGCTCCAGCCATCGGCGGTCGCCATCACTTGCACGGCGTCCCGGCGTTCGATGAACCAGTCGCGCCACGCTACCGGCAGCAGTCGTGCCAACTCCGCGCCCCACCAGGCCAGGAATCGATGCAGCGCGCTGTTGCGGTAGGCGGTGCGATACGGCGCCAGCCAACGCTGAAGTTTGTTCATGGCCATCAATCGGCGCTCCCTTCGCGCCAGCGTAAAATGGAATAAGCCCGGGCGCCGGGGGCTCCGCCGAGGCGGATGGTGGCATCCACCAGGGTCCAAGCCCCGTTGGCCAGCGTGGCCTTGGACCGCACAGTATACGTGCCACTGCCACCGGCGGACAGCAACGGCGTGCCATCCGGCAAGGTCACGCCGACACTGCCGGCATCGCCGGGGCGAAATTGGCGGCGAGCGTTCAGTAGCTGCTCGGCCTGTTGCGGGTCAATGCCGTCGATGGTCTGCAAGCCCAGCGCGGAGGCAAACGCCGCATTCGGCCGACCCACACCACCGTAAATCGTGATGTCGTTCTGCAGCTTCTCGAAGATCTCGTAGTTCATGCCCAACACCTGCTGCAACTCGCCAATCGTCGAAAACGGCGCGTCGGCGGCACCGTAGGCCAGGCCAACGGATTCGTATTCGCCGTCCTCGGCGCCATTGACCGTGAGCAAATCATCGACATCGCGCCAATCGACGACCGCCGCCGCCAACTGTTCGGCCTCGGTGGCATCCACCGCAACCGCCGTAAACATACGCTTGAGGGTTTCCAGATCGGCGGCGTTGATATCGACCTTGCCGGATTCGTCGTGTACTTCGATGCTCACCTTGGCTCCGGCAAAATCCATGTCGTAGGCGCGCCCGTCGGGCACCCACATAGTGAGTGGATCGGTGTTGTGAAGTTCCCAAACGACGCGACTGATGCCGGCCTCGGCGGCGTAGCGGGCTTGCGCCGAGTCGAGCAGAAACCGCGATTGCAGCGCTTCCGTCCGCGCCACTACGACGAAGCCGCTGAGGACGACGGTCAACAGCACCATCACCCAAATGACGACAATGAAGGCGATGCCACGCTGCGCGATCGGTGGTCGGCACATATCAACGCTCCGCGCCGCGAAATGGCGCCAGGAAGGGATCGCTGGCGGCGGCCGCCGAGGCGTTGGCGAGCACCGCCACTTCGATGTCCGGCCAGACGTAGCGTGAATCCGCATCCATGGTCAATTTCAAGCGCACCGCGGCCGGCAACTGCAAAGGGTTTTCCCATTTTTCGGTCCAGTCGGACATCTTGCCGGTGTCGTCGATACCGCGGTATTCGAAGCCGCCGCTGCGGATGTTTTCGATCAGCAGCTCGGGTTCGCGATCAGCTTCTTCGCTGTGCCGGTTGGCGTGCTCGTCGCCGAAGCCATTGAGCAATTGAAAAGCGAACAACAATTCGCGCCCCCCGCGCCCGGACTTGATCGACAAACTTTGCACATAAGCGCCGCCGTGGCTCAGGTAGCCCGGCATCGTCGACACAAAACGCAGGGTGTCGGCGTCGCCTTCGAACATGCGGGTTTCGCCGTTGGTCGAATCGACCGGGTAGCTGAGCGCGAGCGCGTTGCGCAATTGCCGACGCAAAAACTCCTGCGCCACGCGCACTCGATTGGTGCGGTCAATCAAGGCTTCGCCACTGATTACCGCTTTATTGGCGGTGCTGATACCGGCAAAGGCACCGGCCATCAACAACGCCAGCAGCAAGGTGGTCAACAGCAACTCGACCAGGGTAAATCCGCCGGTGTATCGGCGGCGGCTCATGTCGGCGGCCCCGGTTGAATGGCGCGCAGGGTGACGAAGCGCGCCGTGCGCTGGTGGTCACGATCACCCCAATGCACGACCAATTCGATTTGATACATATCGAGGGCGTTGAGATCGACCAGCGGCGAAGCGTCGCCCGGCGGTTGCCATTCGGTGACGTTCATTTCCCAGCGATATTTGCGGTTGAACTCGCCGCGGGCGCTGCCCGGCTGGATCGGTTCGTCGATACCGGCCAGGTCCATCTTCGATTGCGCCCACAACGCCGCTTCGGTCAGCTCGGCACCGTGGCGCGCATTGCGCAGCGAGCTTGAGGTCATCTCCATCATTACCCCAAAGCCGATGGCGAAGACCAGAAAAGCCGCCAACATTTCGAGCAGCGAAAACCCGCGCTGACGGCCAGGGGCCCGGCCAGACGCGCGCCACAGCGCGAATGGTGGGAACGCCGCTGGCGTCGCGAATTCGGTACCGCCAACCGCGCGCAACGGCGCGGGCGAGCGCTGACTGGTCATTGCCCTTCTTCCATGCGCACTTCGCCGGTCAACCAGGCAATATCGACGCGCCACTCGTGGCGGTCACGGATCAAGGTGACGCGGCCGCCACTGGAGCTGCCGTCCGGAAAAAACCGGATCAAGCCCTTGGTATCACCGGTGCGTTCACGCGCTGCGGTCAGCAGTTTCATGTCCAGACCTTTGGGCAGGACGATCAACGGCCGCTTCGGCGCCTGGTAAGTGCGCGCTTCCACGTCCACCTCGAGACTTTGTGGCTGATGACCAATGATCGCCTGGCCACGGGTGTAACGCAGCGCCGCCGTCAGATCGCGCACCGCCGCCCGGGTCTTGGCGCCCTGCATATTGCTACCGAACGAGAACGCCGCCATGCCGGCGATCAGCCCCATCAGCATCAGCACGACCAGCAGCTCGACCAAGGTAAATCCACGGGAACGCGGGCGCATGGCTCAGGTCTCCAACCGGGGAGATCTATTCCCAGTTACCGATGTCTTTGTTGTTGCCCTCCCCGCCCGGCTGCTTGTCAGCACCGAGCGAGACCAGATCGAATTCGCCATGGGCGCCCGGCACGGTCAGCACGAACGGCATTTCCCAGGCGTCTTTCAGATCCGATTCCTTGGCGTAGGGGCCGTTCCAGTTTTCGGCATTGCCGGGTTTGCTGACCAGGTCCTCCATGCGCTCCGGCAGGCTGCCGACATCGAGCACGTAGAGCTCGACCTTGGAACTGGTGGCGGCCACTTTGGCCCGCGTCGCCTTGAACTTGCCACCGGCCAATTTGCCCAGCACGTTGGGCGCCACCACGCTGGCGATCAGACCGATCAAGGCAATCACCGCCAGCATTTCGATCAGGCTGAAGCCACCGACCCGGGAACCGTGAAAACGCGACACATATTTCATGACATCACTCCGCTAGCGAGCTCATTTCGAGCAGGGGAAGAACGATCGCCAGCATAATCATGCCGACCATCACCGCCATGATGGCAGTAACCACCGGCACCAACGCCGCCAGCAAGCGTTCTACTGTGTTCTTGACTTCCTGGTCGAAAGTTTCGGCGACCTTGTTCAACATGCCATCGAGTTCGCCAGATTCCTCACCGACGGCGATCATCGACAACGCCAATTTGGGGAAACGTTTGCTGAGTCCCAGTGCATAGGCCAGACCGGAACCGGTTTTGACTTCGTTGCTGGCCTTTTCGACCGCGTCGGCCAGCACCGTGTTCCCCATGACATTTTTGCCGATGGTGAGCGCGGTCAGCAGCGGCACCCCATTTTGCACCAGGGTGCCGAGGGTCCGCGCCAGGCGTGCGGTTTCGATCTTGGCAATCAGCGGGCCGATGCCGCCACGCGCCAGCATGAACAGCTCGATCTGGCGGCGCGGCTCGGGTTGCGCGTACTGGTTGCGCAAGTACACCAGCGCCGCCACGCCAACGACCACCATCAACCACCAGAAGTTTTGCAGCGCCCCGGCAACGAATAGCACGACCCGGGTAATCATCGGCAGGCGACTGCCGAGTTCATCAAACACCGGCTGAAAATTGGGGATGACAAAGATCATCAGCACGAACAGGGTCAAAGTCACCAAGCCGATCAGTATGGCCGGGTAGATCAGCGCGTTGATTACCGTGCCACGCAACTGCCGCGAGCGTTCCAGATATTCCGCGAGGCGCTTCAAGGTATCGGTGAGCGAGCCGGAGACTTCTCCGGCGCGCACCATGTTGACGTAGAGCCGCGAGAACACGCCGTGCTGCTGCTCCAGCGTAGTGGATAGCGGCGTGCCGCTGCGCACGCCATCTTTGATGCGCTCGATCAGGGCGCGGGCAGTATCGGTTTCGGCATTTTCCGACAGCGTGTGCAAGGCCCGATCCAGCGGCTGACCGGCACCGAGCAAGGTGCCCAGTTGGCTGGTGAATTGGGCCAGTTGATCGCCGCCCAGGGCCGAGCGCTTGAACAGCGCGGCAAGCGCACGGCCACCGCCAGACCCCGCCTCGGCGGCTTCGATCGGAATGTTGCCGGCATCCTGCAGGCGCACGACCACTTCGTTGCGGGATAGCGCTTCCATTTCGCCGACCAGGGTCTCACCGGTCGGCGCCACCGCTTTGTATCGATACAGGGCCATGCCGATCAGCCGTCCTGCTGGGTGACACGCAGGATTTCTTCCAGCGTGGTGACCCCGGCCAGGGCTTTGACCAAACCATCTTCGTACATGGTGCGCATGCCTTCTTCGCGCGCGGCTTGTTCGATCACCCCCATGTCGGCGTGCTTCATGACCAAGCGCCGCAGCGGATCGGTCATCCGCAAAAACTCCATGATCGTGGTGCGGCCCAAATAGCCAGTGGGGGTCAATTCCGAAGGCCCGGGTTTATACAACTGCACCGGTCGCTGATCGGTATAGCGCTCCAGCTCAAACTGCTGCACGACTTCCGGCAAGGCGGCGTAAGCCTGACGATGACCGACCTCGACGCGCCGCACCAGGCGCTGCCCGAGAATGCCATTGACGGTGGAACTGAGCAGATAATCTTCCACGCCCATATCGAGCAAACGGGTGATGCCGCCAGCGGCGTTGTTGGTGTGCAGGGTGGACAGCACCAGATGGCCGGTAAGCGCCGATTGAATGGCGATCTTGGCGGTTTCCAGATCACGCATTTCGCCGATCATGATGATGTCTGGATCCTGCCGCACGATCGAGCGCAGGGCGTGCGAGAAATCCAGCCCGATCTGCGGCTTGACCTGAATCTGATTGACCCCCTCGATCTGGTATTCGACCGGGTCTTCGACGGTGATGATTTTGACATCCGCGGTGTTGATCTTGCTGAGCGCGGTGTACAAAGTGGTGGTCTTGCCGGAGCCGGTCGGGCCGGTCACCAGCATGATGCCGTGCGGCATGCTCAAGACTTCCATGAACTGCGGCAGAAACTCGTCGGTAAAGCCGAGCGTGTGAAAGTCCAGCACCACCGATTCACGATCAAGAATGCGCATGACCACCGATTCGCCGAACGAAGTGGGCACCGTGCTCACGCGCAGATCCAGTTCTTTGCCCTGCACCCGCAACATGATGCGGCCATCCTGCGGCAGGCGGCGTTCGGCGATGTTGAGCTTGGCCATGATCTTGATGCGCGAGATCACCGCTGCGGTCGAATTGGCCGGCGGCGATTCCACTTCTTCGAGCACGCCGTCGATGCGATAACGCACTTTGAGGCGGGTCTCGAACGGCTCGATGTGGATATCGGAGGCGCGCGCTTCGACGGCGCGCTGGATCACCAGATTGACCAGCCGGATCACCGGCGCTTCCGAGGCCAGATCGCGCAGGTGCTCAACGTCGTCTTCGCTGCGGGTGGCGTCTTCGGAAAGATTTTCGACGATCGTACCCATCGCCGAACGGCCGCTGCCGTAATAACGCTCGATCAGGTCGTCGATCTCGGACCGGATACCCACGCGCACGGTGACCGGTTTGCCGACCGCCAAACGCACCGCG
>Ga0210016_1003667_pt1 | contig 13416 bp, 9 predicted proteins | sample CryGeyCG2014_300_FD_185454 | JGI IMG/M metagenome (GOLD analysis project Ga0210016, IMG submission 185454) | Groundwater microbial communities from aquifer - Crystal Geyser CG02_land_8/20/14_3.00 (SPAdes) (version 2) | ecosystem: Environmental > Aquatic > Deep subsurface > Groundwater | place... | reverse complement strand
ATGGTGGACTCACGCGCTGGCGCGCGCAGCTACGGCGTTCACTCCGTTTCCCACTTGGAAGGAGTCCCCGGTGAACCCACGCGCTGGCGCGCGCAGCTACGGCGTTCACTCCGTCTCCCACTTGGAAGGAGTCCCCGGTGGACTCACGCGCTGGCGCGCGCAGCTACGGCCGTAGCCGTGGCCGCCAAGGTCACGGAGCCTTTGGTGAACCCACGCGTTGGCGCGCGTGTCTCGGCGGAGGCGGCGGGAAGGCGGCAGCAGGACAACGCCGCTGGGACCAGCAAGGGAAGAATGCAAGTCGCACGAGGGGCTTGCTATTCTGGACTCATGTCACCCCTCCAACGCGAACGCGGTGCTTGGGGGTGTGGGACTCGTTTGGCGAGTGCCAGCCCTCGGGCGGCGTCATTCAGGCATGTGGAGCGACAGAGCCTACCTCAACCCGTGGAAGCTCCGCCAAGTCGTTGACGCAACCCCTGCCTGCCCGTACAATGCACCGCACCGCCCGGAGTACAGCCGCCGATGAAACAAGTTGTCATCGAGAACCCGGTCATCAACTCCCCCTTCGAGGAGCCTTTGCGCCACTTTCAGTTCGACGACGACGGGATCACGGACGAGATCGTCGAGGGCCGCCGAGTCAGCGCGTACTTCGTCCCCATCGCGCGACCGAAGAAGAAGAGCAAGCAGCTATCCTTCGACGCCGACGGCTGGACTGAGGACCGGCTCCAGGAGAACCAGTTCATCAACCAAGTCCGCGAACGGGTCGCGCTCTGGCGCAAGGGCGTCTACACCTCGGCCACCACGAGGACCACGGCGCGCCTCCTGGAGTACTGGCAGCGCTCCGAACGCGAGCGCAAGCTGTTCTTCTGCCAGCTCGAGGCATTGGAGACGGCGATCTACCTCACCGAAGTCGCCGGCAAGCACGGCGACGCGTGGCTTGAGAACGCCCTCCGCGCAGCGAATGACAGCGCGAACCCGCTGCTGTACCGCCTCGCCTTCAAGATGGCGACTGGCAGCGGGAAGACGCTCGTCATGGCCATGCTCATCGCCTGGCAGCTCCTGAACAAGCTGGCCAACCGGCAGGACGCGCGCTTCGCCGACACCTTCCTGATCGTCACCCCCGGCATCACCATCCGCGACCGCCTGCGGGTGCTGCTGCCCAGCGACCCCGCCAACTTCTACCGCCAGCACGATCTGGTCCCGCCGGACCTCAGGGAGGAGCTGGGCAAGGCGCGGATTCTCATCACCAACTTCCACGCCTTCAAGCAGCGAGAGCGCATGTCGGCTGGCAAGCTGACCAAGGACATCCTCGCGTCCGGCGGGACGCGCGGTCAGGGCGAGACCTCCGCCTTCACCGAGACGCCCGGCGAAATGGTTCGGCGCGTCTGCCGGGAGCTGGGCAACAAGCGCAACATCGTGGTGCTCAACGACGAGGCGCACCACTGCTACCGGCGCAAGCCGGACGGCGAGACGGAGAAACTGACGGGTGATGACCGCAAGGAAGCCCAGCAGCGCGAGGAGGAGGCCCGCGTCTGGATCAGCGGTCTGGAGGCGGTCAAGGCGAAGCTCGGCATCCGCGTCTGCTACGACCTGTCGGCCACGCCCTTCTTCCTTCGCGGCTCGGGGTACGACGAAGGAACGCTGTTCCCGTGGGTCGCCTCCGACTTCTCGTTGATCGACGCCATCGAGTCGGGCATCGTCAAGGTGCCGCGCGTCCCCGTGGAAGACAACACCATGCGCGGCGTGTTGCCAACCTACCGCAACATCTGGCCGCTCATCCGCGAGGGGCTGCCGCGCAAGGGACGCAAAACGGTGGATGAGAGCAAGACGGGTCTGGGCCCCACGCTGCCGAAGGAACTGGAAGGGGCGCTCCGCAGCCTCTACGAGAACTACGAGAAGTACCACGCCGACTGGGCGGGCGTCGCCGCCCAAGCCGAGGACGGCTCCCTCGCCACGCCGCCGGTCTTCATCGTCGTCTGCAACAACACCAATGTTTCCAAGCTGGTCTACGACTACGTCGCCGGCTGGGAGCGCACGCTGCCCGACGAGAGCACCGTGCTCGTCCCCGGCGCGCTGCCGCTGTTCAGCAATGTCGTGGACGGCGTTTGGCGGCCGCGGCCGAACACCATCCTCATCGACAGCCAACAGCTTGAGTCCGGCGAGGCAATGAGCGCCGACTTCAAGAAGATCGCGGCGCGAGCGGTCGCCGACTTCAAGGAGGAGTACCGTCAGCGGTTCCCCGGCCGCGACGTGGAGAGCCTCACCGATGAAGACCTGCTCCGCGAAGTCATGAACACCGTCGGCAAACCGGGCAAGCTGGGCGAGCAGGTGCGGTGCGTCGTGTCTGTCTCGATGCTCACCGAAGGCTGGGACGCCAACACCGTCACCCACATCCTCGGCGTGCGCGCATTCGGCACCCAGTTGCTGTGCGAGCAGGTCGTGGGCCGGGGGTTGCGCCGCCGCAGCTACGCAGCCCAGCGGCAGACGCTCTCGCTCAACGGCAGCACCGTTGAGTTCGACGCCTTCCCCGTCGAGTACGCCGAAGTCTACGGCGTCCCGTTCTCCTTCATCCCGTGCGCCGGGTCGTCGGACCCCCAGCCCGGCCCGGCGCCCAAGCGCGTCCGGGCGCTGGAGGAGCGTTTCGCCTGCGAGATCACCTTCCCCCGCGTCATGGGCTACCGGTACGAGTTGGGCGCGGAGCGCCTCGCCGCGCAGTTCGCCGCCGACTCCGTGCTCACGCTGACCACCGAGCAGATCCCGACGAAGACCGAGAACGCCCCCATCGTCGGCGAATCGTCGATCCACACGCTGGAGGACCTGCACCGCCGGCGCGAGCAGGAGGTCGCCTTCCTGCTCGCCAAGCTCGTGTTGGAGAAGTACTTCCGGCAAGACGGAACGGTGCAGGCACATGCCGCCGACGAGCACCGCTTCGACTCCGAAGTCCAGCTCTGGCGCTTCCCGGAGGTCCTCCAGATCACCCGCGAGTGGCTCGCGGGGTGCGTCCACTGCAAGGACAACACCTTCCCGCAACTGCTGCTGTTGATCGAGCTTGCCCACCAGGCCGCTGACCGGATCTACCGCGCCGTCGTTGCTTCCGCACCCGGACAGAAGCGGCTCCTGCCAATCCTGCGGCCCTACGACACCGTCGGCTCCACGAAGTACGTGGACTTCGAGACGACGCGCCCGCGCTACGAAACCCGCCCCGACAAGTCCCACGTCTCCCACGTCGTCGGCGACACCGAGTCGTGGGAGCAGAAGATGGCGCAGGCGCTGGAAGAGATGCCCGAGGTCGTCTCCTACGTCCGCAACCACAACCTCGGCTTCACCATCCCGTACACGGTCAACAACCAGGAGCGGAACTACATTCCCGACTTCCTCGCCCGACTCGACGATGGCCAGGGCAAGGACGACCTGTTGAACCTCATCATCGAGGTGACGGGTCAGAAGGACACCGACAAGGAAGCGAAGGTCGCGACGGCGCGCAGCCTCTGGGTGCCGGCGGTGAACAACCACGGCGGTTTTGGTCGGTGGGAGTTCGTGGAGGTGCGGGACCCGTGGGCGGCGCAGCAGACGATCCGCGACCTCGTCGAGGCGCGCAAGGAGACACCATGAGACTACGCTTGCAGGAGTTGCCTCTCTCTGAGGTCGAGGCGCTTTGCCGACGCTTCGAGGTCGGCGAGCTGTCCCTCTTCGGTTCTGCGCTCCGCGAGGACTTCGGCCCCGAGAGCGACCTCGACTTGTTGGTGGAGTTCCGGCCCGCTACCCGCGTCGGTCTCATGACCCTGGCCCGACTGCAGCGCGAGTTGTCGTCGTTGCTGGGCCGCTCGGTCGATCTCGTGCCCAAGGGCGGACTGAAGCCGCTGTTGCGGCAGACGGTGCTGGCCGAACGCGAGGTGCTCTATGCGGTCTGAAGCGCTCTACCTGCAGGACATCGTTGAGGCGGCGGACGCGGTCGAGCGGTTCCTCACGGGCGTCGAGGAGACCGCGTTCCTGGGCAGCGAGATGCTGCAAAGCGCCGTTCTGCTCAAGCTAATCCTCATCGGCGAAGCAGCACCCCACCTCTCCAAGGAGTTCCGCGAGCGCCACGCTGAGCTGGAGTGGGCCGACATCCTCGCCTTCCGCAACCTATCGGTGCATGCTTACTTCGGTGTTCAGTGGCCCATTGTCTGGGTCTCGGCCACCGCCCGCATCCGTTGGGCGCTCGTGGAGATATGCGACCCGTGGGATGCGGGAACGAGCATCCTGACCGAAGTCGCCAGAACCAGCCGGCATCGTGGCGAGGGATGGCGGCAGTTGACAACCGCTTGTTCCTCTCTGAGAATGACCCTGGTGAAGGGAGCCGACCATGGAATACACGGACGAGGTTCTTGAGCAACTCATCGCTTGCCCGAAGAGAATCTCCCAACCTCCGCGCAAGGGGATGAAACCGGACGGTAAGCACTCGCGCAACGACATGGAACTGGAATCACTCGACGGGAACCATGGATTCCGAGCGTTCATGCGACAGAGCCTGGAGTTCACCGAGGATTTCTCCGTGGGGCTTGAGTACCTGCCGAAAGACGAGCCCGGAAGGTTCTGTCTCGTGCGCTGCAACGGCATGCACGGTGGTCACCAGGTACACCCTCATCATGGGAATGCCACATTCACCGGTGCACGGCTGACGACGTGAACGCAGGACGCCGCGTTGAGCGGCACATCCAGCCCACCTGTGAGTATGCCGCTTTCCCTGACGCGCTGCGGTACTTCCTGCGAACGGTGAATGTTCAGTCGGCTGACAGGTCCCAGCATTTCCCGCGGCTGCTTCAGGGCGACCTGTTTGCAGAGGAGGTGTGTTCATGACAGCAATTGAGCTGCTACGTGCTCAGTTTGGCAGCTTTGTGTGCCTTGAAGAGAGAAGACCTCACGTGCAGCAGATTCTCGCGCCCCTGTATCATGAGGACGGCGATATGATGGAGGTCTTTCTGGACCTGCCCAAGGATGCCGTCCTGTCCGCCGTCCAACCAGTAAGGCTGTCGGACCATGGCATGACGCTGATGCGCCTTTCCTACACCTTCGATCTCGATACGCCCAACAAGGAGAAGATACTCCAGCGCATCCTGCTCGAGAATGGCGTGAGCGAACAGGACGGCGAGCTATACCTCGAGACCGTGGCGGAATCGCTCTGCCCTGCGCTGATGCAGTTCTCTCAGGCCATCGGCAAAGTGTGCAACATGAGGCTGTTCCGGCGTGAAACCCTGGAAAGCCTGTTCGAAGAGATGCTTGGCGACTTCATCCGTGAATCGCTCTGCCGCTACCGGCCCACACAATCGGTGTGTCCCCTTCCCGAGCGAGACGACTTGGAGGTGGACTGGCAGTTCAGCCCAAACGGAACCCCGCTCTATCTCTTTGGCGTCAAGGACAACTCCCGAGCCCGACTCGCCACGATCAGTTGCCTGGAATTCCAGCGCAACAAACTGCCTTTTCGCAGCATGGTGGTTCACGAGGATTTCGACAAGATCGGGCGCAAGGACACGACACGGCTCACCTCGGCCTGCGACAAGCAGTTCACCTCTCTGGAGGACTTCAGGCAGAATGCGGTGCAGTATCTGGAGCGGGAAACGACGCACTAACCGACTGCGAGGGGAATGGCACAACTGGCAGGAGTGGGCAATCCAGACTCCAAGGAACCAATGATGGCCAAGAAGCAAGCCACCTCCGTCACCGCCGTCAAGCACCCCGACAAACGCGCCAACATCCCCACCGAGGAGCTGCGTGACTTCGTGGCGGAGGACGAGAAGGCGCCGAAGGCGGTGCTGTATCCGCGCGACCCGTCATTGGACCCGCAGCTTGTGTGGAAGGGGAAGGACGAGCAGGATGCGGCGGATCTGGAAGTGCCGGCGGTGCCGGTGTACATCCAGGAGAAGATCCATCCGCAGGCGATCATTGAGGACGTGCGGGCGAGTGCGAAGGCGGGCAAGTCGGAACCGCAGTTGGAGCTGTACGCGGACTTCAACGGCATCGAGTTCGAGGACCTGATCGACTTCTACCACCACGGGCAGAACTGGGCCAACCGGATGATCCTCGGCGACTCGCTGCTGGTGATGACCTCGTTGGCGGAGAAGGAAGGGCTCAAGGGCAAGGTCCAGATGATCTACCTCGACCCGCCCTACGGCATCAAGTTCGGCTCCAACTGGCAGGTGTCCACCCGCAAGCGGGATGTGAAGGACGGCAAGGCCGAAGACGCCACCCGCCAGCCCGAGCAGGTCAAAGCCTTCCGCGATACCTGGGAGCTGGGCATCCACTCCTACCTCGCCTATCTGCGCGACCGGCTGGTCGTTGCTCGGGAGTTGCTCACTGAGAGCGGCAGCGTGTTCGTGCAGATCGGGGACGAGAATGTGCACCTTGTGCGGTGTCTGCTGGATGAGGTGTTTGGGAGTGAGAACTTCGTCTCCCTGGTCACCTTCCGGAAGAAGGAGATGTCGCTGGGCGCTAAGCACTTGGACGCTGTGTCTGACTACATACTGTGGTACGCCAGGAACCGTGATGTTCTCAAGCACCGCGACCTGTTTGCGTTCAAGGAGGTGGAGGGTGACGCTCACTGGGACCGCATCGCCGAGGAGGATGGGTCGCGCCGGAAACTGACGCCAGAGGAGGTCCGCAATCACCGCTTGCTCCCGGCCGCCTCGCGGCTCTACCGGCTACACGGCCTCTCCCCTGCCAGAGGCATCAACGCATCGGGGCTGTTTGCCGTCGGCCTGGATGGACGCGAGTTCGACCCTCCGAAAGGGAGTAGTTGGAGCACAAGCCGGGAAGGGATGGCACGGGTGGCTAGTGCTGGCAGAGCGGAGCCATACGAGACGGGCAACACGCTGCAGTACTGCCTGTTCCTCGACGACTACCCCATCATGCGTTTGACCAACCTGTGGGATGACCTCAGTTCGCCTGCGGAGCCCATCTACGTGGTTCAGACCAACATCAAAGCGGTACTGCGCTGCCTCCTCATGACCACCGACCCCGGCGATTTGGTGCTCGACCCGACGTGCGGGAGCGGGACGACGGCGTATGTGGCGGAGCAGTGGGGGCGGCGCTGGATCACCCTCGACACCAGCCGCGTCGCCTTGGCGCTGGCCCGCACGCGGTTGATGGCAGCGAAGTTCCCGTACTACATCCTGGCGGACGAGGTTGATCCCCAGGCGGCGCAGATGGCGCAGACGGACTTCGACCCCCGACCCCACCTGCGCAAGCTGTCTGGTCCGCCGGACATCACGAAGGGCTTCGTCTACAAGCGCGTGCCGCACATCACGCTCAAGTCCATCGCCAACAACGAGGAGATCGACGAGATCCACGCGCGGTGCCAGGAGAAGCTGGAGCCGCTGCGGGCGAAGCTGAACAAGGCGCTGGGCACGCAGTGGGAGGAATGGGAAGTGCCCCGCGAGTTCCCCGCCGACCTCTGTAGCATAGCCCCTTGTGGGCGTCAGGAACCTGAGCCGCCCCACAAGACCCGCAAGGGCAGACGTTCGGCCCAAAGGGCACCCCGGGCTACGCTACGGGACGGTGAGGTGGCTGAGGCGGAGGCACTGCTGCAGGAATGGTGGAAGGCCCGCCGCGAGCGCCAGCAGGAGATCGACGCCTCCATCGCCCGTCGCGCCGACACCGAGTTGCTCTACGATCAGCCCTACGAGGACAACAAGCGCATTCGCGTGACGGGACCGTTCACGGTGGAGAGTCTGTCGCCGCACCGAGTGCTCACTCCGGAGGAGGAGACGCCCACAAGGAGTTACGCTACGGAGGGTTCGGGGGACGGCTTCGTCCACCTCATCCTGGAGAACCTGAAGAAGGCCGGCGTCCAGAACACGGTGAAGAACGAGCGGCTGAAGTTCGGCCGGTTGGAGCCGTTCGCTGGCACGTGGTTGCACGCCGTGGGCGAGTACACCGACCGTGGCGACCAGTCGCGTCGCGTGGCGGTGTCCATCGGCCCCGAGCACGGCACCGTCGGCCCCGAGCAGGTGAAGGAAGCGGCGAAGGAGGCGATGCGCGGTCTCGGCTTCGACCTGCTGGTCGTCTGCGGCTTCGCCTTCGACGCCCACGCCGGCGAGACGGCGAAGGAGTTCGGCCCCGAGGAGTTCAAGGAGTTGGACGGCCCCGTTGTGACCGAAGGCGTGAAGCGCTACGGCAAGCTCCCCGTGATGCTTGCCCGCATGAACCCTGACCTGGCCATGGGCGACGAGCTGCTGAAGAAGACCGGCGCCGGCAACCTGTTCATGGTGTTCGGCGAACCGGATGTGGAGGTAAGGGCAGTATCCGCAGATTGCGCAGATGACGCAGACGGGAAGGGCAAGGGCAAGGCAAAGACTAAGGGCAAAGCCCAATCTGCGCAATCTGTGTCCTCTGCGGATGAAGCCCTGATCGTCGAGGTCCGCGGCGTGGACGTGTACGACCCAACCACCGGCGAGATCCGCAACAGCTCCACCGACGACCTCGCCTGCTGGTTCCTCGACACCAACTACAACGGCGAGAGCTTCTTCGTCCGCCACGCCTACTTTACCGGCGCCAACGAGCCCTACGACAAGCTCAAGCGCGCCCTCCGCGCCGAGATCGACGAAGCCGCCTGGTCCGCCCTCTACTCCACCATCAGCCGCCCTTTCCCGCCGCCGGGGACGGGCAAGATCGCGGTGAAGGTCATCAACCACTATGGGGATGAGGTGCTGAAGGTGTATGAGGTGGGGCGCGTCGGCTGATATCAGGTCTCAGACGGGCGACGGCTGGCGGGGGAGCGGTGAGTCCGTCAGCGCAGACCACAGACTGAACGCGGAGACGGAGCGAGCCAGCTATCGCCGCCAAGTGGCTGTCGCCAAAGGCGCCCGTTCGCCCGAGTCCAAGGTCGTTCCCGAACCGGCCAAGCCGAAGGGCGCGCGAAGCGGGCCGCGAGCCCCGTGTGGCAGTAGCGCAACGGACAGGTTAGTACTACAACCGTACTTAGCGCGAATGTGCTCGGCGAGGGTCTCCTGACCCCGCCGCTCCCCGGACCGACAGGTCTCCTCGAATCCCGTGGATTCGCAGCCCTTTGAGACCTTCCGGTCAAGCGTTTCGGGGCGGTCGGAGACCTGCCCCGAGCTAGTAGCGCAACGGACAGGTTAGGCGGTCCTTCGGCTACGCGCCGAAGGCTACGTCACGTCGTCTGAGTGTTGGCAGCGGGCGACCCGCGGGCATCAGGTCGGGTCGCTCTACCACTCCCTCGAATCCGGCACGTCCAGCCACGCGCTGTCCTGCAGGATCGACTGTTGGCTGATCAGCCCCGGCAGCGTCATGTCCATCGCTTCGTGGATGCCGATCTCGCAGGGTCGCTTGCCCAGGATGGCGTCCACGAAATCCAGGATCTCCAGGAAGTCGCCGCCGCCGTGGCCGGCCTTGTTGGCCAGCTCCATGCCGCGGCGCCACGACTCCGGCATGAATTCGTCGTGGAGGTCGTCGAGGTTCAGCCACGTGTTGGGGTCCGAGCAGCGCGAGCGGAGCCAGACGTTGTTGAGGTCGCCGGGGCCGCCGCGGCTGGACTCGTAGCAGCCGTCGGTTCCTTGGAGCTGGTAGTTGGTCATCGCGTGTGGCCGGTTGGAAAGCATATCCAAGCGGATCTTCACGAGACCGCCCTCGCGCAGCTTGCAGAGCATCACTGTCGAGTCGTCGTTCTCGTAGCAGTCGCCGCGGGGGTCGCGGTAGTGGTGCCCGCTGCCGGCGCAACTGGCCTTCACTACCCGGTCGCCGGCAAACCACTGCAGAATGGGGCCCAGCGAATGCGTGGGGTAGGTCAGCCCGGCGACCCCCGTCTGCCAGCGGCGGCGCCATTTGGTGACCTCGTTCAGCTCCTTCAGCTCGTGGAGGTACTCGCCCTCCGCGTAGTACAGCGTGCCGAACTCGCCCCGCCGCACGATCTCTTTGACGAGGGCGTTGGGCAGCATGTAGGTGTAGTTCTCCGCCATCATGTAAAGGGCGGCGGACGCCTTGCACGCCTCAACCAGCGTGCAGCACTCCTCGAGCGACACGCCCGCCGGCACCTCCGAAAGAACGTGGACCCCGCGGCGAATGGCGGCGACGGACTGCGGCACGTGAAAGGGCATCGGCGTGCCGATGATGACCGCATCGAGGTCGCTCCGCTCCAGCATTTCGTCGTAGTCGGTGTACTGCTGCGCGGCACCGAGACTGGTGGCGACTGCCGCCAACCCCTCCTCGTTGACGTCGCACACCGCGTGGATCCGGACCGCGTCCACCACGTCGCACGCCAACTTGAAGCTCTGACCGCGCCCGCAAGCGCCTGCGATTCCGAGGTTGATCTTCTCAAGCACTGCCACTGGAGTTGCCCTCCTTCGTCGTCGCTTGGCAAGGGCTGCAAGGGTGTCGCCGGGTGCGCGGGGGATGATTCAGGTCTACAATGGTGGTCCAACCAAGCGGAAAGGACGAAGCCATGGGCGTGTTCAGCGTTCCAGTGACGATGCGCAACCTCCTGAACGAGTACCTGCCGGAGCCCGAGCGCGGCGAAGAGGTCAAGTGCGAGGCAGTGGTCGACTCGGGCGCCGCAGAACTCGCTCTGCCGGCGGAGTTGGTGGAGAGGCTGAAACTGCGCCCTCTCGATAGGGTCCGCGTCTACCCGGCGGATGGCGGGCAGCACGAGTACCGCGTCTGCGGCTTCGTCGAGCTTGAGGTCCAGGGACGGAGATGCCAGGTGCGCGCCATCGAGCTGCCGCGCGGCGCGGAGACGCTTCTGGGAGCTGTGCCCTTGGAGATAATGGACTGGCATATCGCCTCGCAACAGAAAGCGCTGGTGCCGAACCCGAAGTCTCCGGACACCCCCCTGCTCCCTCTCTGCTGAGGACCTCGACGCACCGGCCGTCGACGCCCCGGAGACGTGGCCGAAGGCAGCTTCCACGTCTGCCCTGCCAACGCCTTTTACCCCACGTTCACGGGGTCGCACATCGCTGGAACGGAGACCGACCATGGACCCCACGCTCACTCTTCGTACAACGCTCGCTACGCTCTTGTTGGCGGCGGTTCATTGCTGGGGTCAGACCGCGCCGGTGGGTCTGCCGGATTTTGCGCTCAAGGAGATCCGCACCGCCGACGTGCTTCCCGGCGGGCAGTACACGCTTGCGCGCGCCTGGCAGGCGGAGGGGCCGGAGGTCGGCCACAATGGCGGCCGCGCGGTGGACGACGCAGAAGCTGAGGAGGGCCGCGCGTGGGAGGTGGAGGTTGGCGAGGACGAACCCGGGGCAGTTGTGTTCGGGCCGTATGCCGAGGTCGAGCCGGGCGACTACGTGGCGCTGTTCCGGATGAGACCTGCGGGCGAGAACGGCGAGGACTCGCTGGCCGTCGTCGATGCCTGCGTGTCCTACGGGCAGGACGTGCTGGCGCAGCGCGAGCTCGACCCGGCCGAGTCGACGCCAAAGCAGTACGCCCGAGTGCCCTTGGCATTCCACTACGCGGGCGGAAAGCTGGAGTGCCGGGTGGACTGGCACGGCTACGCCAGCCTGCGGATCGACAGCATCGCCCTGTATCGCGTTGTGGGTGCGGACCTGTCAACGACCGGCCGTGTCCCCCATCCCGTCCCCAGCGGTGAGCCGAAAGACCTGGCGTACTACACCGAGACGCGCCCGTTCCCGGATATCTTCCCCCGTTCGGCGTCGCCCGCCCGCGAGTTGCTCGTGTGCGCTGTGCGCAAGGAGCCGCCCGACCGGCGCCTGATGCTGCTGTGCCTCCAAGGTCTGGTGAACCGCACCCGCCCCGAAGTCTACTGCCTCTTGGGCCCCAACGATGAGCAATGGCTGGACTGGATCCGGCAGCGCAAGTGGATCGACCAAGCAACGCCCACGACGCCCGACGCGTTGCTCGCCCGCTACCGCGACCGGGTGAAGGGAGTCGTCGTCTACGACTCACGGCTGCCGGCCAGCAAGAATGTGGCGACGATGATCGCCTCGGTGAAAGACGGTCTCGCCGTCTCCGCGCGGGTGGCCGGGAAGTTGGGTCTTCCGGTGCTCGACGACCTGCACGACCGCTGGCAGACCAGCGTCGACGCCTATCGCTGGGCGTTCGACAACCTGTGGCCGCAGCTCAACCACCACGTGATCGCGTGTTCGTGGCCGGAGCACCTCGGTCTGCGTGACTACCTGGTGCAGCAGGTGGGTGATGAACGCGACGCGCCCCGAGATCCTCAGCCGGTTCGCCGAGAAGATCCCGTTCCTCGACGCGCTCTACCCCGACTATGGCAAGCGCGTGCTGACGTACGAGGAAGCGACCTACCCAACCGCGCGCAATGTGCCTGTCTTCCACGCCGCCACCACGTGGCGCGAAGACGCCACCCGCGAAGAGCGGGTTGTGCAGTTGGTCAACGACATTCGGGCGCTCACGCCCACCAAGCGCCCGGCGTTCCTGCATGCATTTCTGCTGAACTGGTTCTCGGACCTGCCGATGCTCGGCGAGGTCATGGACCGCCTCGGGCCGGAGTACGCAGCCGTGCGTCCCGACCATCTGGCGGCATTGTGCCGGCAAGCGTGGGAACGGGACCAAGTCCTCGATCGGTTCCCCTCGCCGGTTGCCGCCATCGAGGGGCAGGCGACCGTGATCCACGGAGCCGTGCGCAACGTGTCGGACGCCGAGCAGCAGGTGGAGATCCGCCTGACCGGCGGGCTGGATCAGGGCCAGCTCGACCCAGACACGGTCAAGCTCGCGCCGGCACAGGAAGCCGCCGTGACGCTGCACGGACAGCCCACCGGCGACCGGATCGAGTTGGCGCTGCAGGGCGCCTTCGGCACGCGGCCGGTCAGTATCGCCCTCCTCCGCGTGGCTCGCGCCGAGCTGGCGGAGCCGCTACCGCCTTTCGGTCTCCTGTCGCCGGCCAAGTACCTCGAGGCGGAGGCGCTGAGCCATCGGTTCGGCGAAGCCGCAGCCGACCCGACCGCCAGCGAAGGCACCGCTTGGGTAGGGCGCAAAGGGAAGACCGAGCCCGGGCACCTGCTGTTTGGCCCGTATGCGCCGCTGGAGGCGGGCAGGCACCTGGCGCTGTTCCGGCTGAAGCGGCTCGATGAAGGCACCGGCGTGCTGGCGCACCTCGATACGTGCGTGGGCGGCGGCGTCCCACAGACGGCCGAGCGGGAACTCCGCGCGGAGGAGCTGCCGCTCAACGAATGGCGCTGGGTAGCGCTCGCCCTCGATCACCCAGGCGGCGCGTTCGAGACCCGGCTGGAATGGTCCGGCGCTGCCTCACTGGCAACGGATGCGGTGGCCTTGTGGCGGGTGGAGGGCGAGGCACGCTGACCGGCATCGGGAGGGATACTCGCGAAGGTTAGGAATACACCGAAGCTATTGCACAAGTTCGACGCCTCTGCGTGCACAGCAGTGTGTTGGGTGCTCACCACACGCCCCCGGGTGAAGTTCTGCGAACTTCCACTTCGGTGT
>Ga0210016_1003660_pt1 | contig 13429 bp, 19 predicted proteins | sample CryGeyCG2014_300_FD_185454 | JGI IMG/M metagenome (GOLD analysis project Ga0210016, IMG submission 185454) | Groundwater microbial communities from aquifer - Crystal Geyser CG02_land_8/20/14_3.00 (SPAdes) (version 2) | ecosystem: Environmental > Aquatic > Deep subsurface > Groundwater | place... | reverse complement strand
TCTCGCAGCAGTTGTGGTCCAGCTCCACCGCTACGGACGTCCTGAACCCCGCCGCCTCGAAGCCGTAGTCGAGACCTCCAGCTCCCGTGTAAAGGCTTATGATCGTGGGTTTCTTGGACATGGATGCCTTCTATTCGGTATCACGTGCGCTGCGTCGAGACAACCCGGTACCGAAGTCCGCAGCAATTCCGATCACCTTGTTGTTGACAGAGCCAGCGCACGTGTTGCTACATGATGTGCCCGGTCCGTGAAGCAATGCTGCACACCGGCCGAGAAAGCACCAAGCTGCCTGTGTCGCTGCGGGTTGATCCAAGAAGGGCAAAAGAGGGGCGAGTGCGCGTCGCCAGCCTGCTGTTTCTAGGAGCCATGGCTTGGTTCGCTTGCCCCACCGGCCAGCCTGTCCATGGTGATAGCGAGACCACCGACAGCGTCTGACCGTCCAGCGTCACGAACTCGACCTCATAGCTCCCTGCTGCGTGGATCAACACCGCGGTTCCGAGGTCGCCCCGCCGCAAGCTGTGTTCCGGTAAATCCTCCGTTAATATTACTGTGTCCAGTTCCTTGATCATGCGTCTTCTCCGTCACCACGAACCACACTGCACGAATCCCTGGCGTTTGGCCATGCGGCGTTTCTATTGTACCTTCCACGACGTAGCGGACGCCAAAGGGAGTGTTCTCGACCTTGGCGATCTCGTGGTCTAGCGCGTGCTTCAGCAAGGCGGCCGCAAGCGTTTGCCAGGCGTCCGCCGCAAAGCCGAAGCCGAGGAAGAACACCGCCTTGTGACGGCCGTCCCGGTGTGTTGTCGAAAGCAAGTAACCCGTGATCTTGTCCTTTGAGACCACGGCCGCCGCTGCGTTCGGCAGGTTCATTCGTCCCCGCCTTCCGCGGCGCGGCCCATGCGGTACTTGATCTCGTAGTTGATGATGAAGTCCAACTCCTCTTCCGTGAACCCGTAGTGCCGCGCAAGCACCGTGGTCGGAGACATCACTCGTCGTCCTCCGCTTCGGCATCCGACACCTCAGCTCGAGAAAAGCATGCGTTGAAGCCGCGAACGTCCTCGAAGAACTCCAACGACAGCCCGGGCAGGGACGACGCGAGAAAGGTATCAATCGCAACAACCTCGCGCTCGCATGCGGGCAGGAAAAAGTTCCCAATTCGTCCCTTGTTGTTTTTAAAAACGTAGTTCCGCTTCAGTTCTTTCCGTAGAGCTGCGCCCAACGCGGACAGCTCCTTTCGCGCATCGCTCGGAATCATGTTGATGCTTAACGGGAAGCGTTCCAGCAGCCATTTCTTGAGGTTGAAGGCGTCCGATGCAACGGCCCACCACCAGTAGCCCAGGGAGCTACAGAGAAGAGCAAACACGACGTTTGCCTGTTCCTCAGTTGTGAACTTGTACCCAGCCGTACGGGCAGGCAGCGACGGCCGTCCATTCACAGTCGTAGTTTCAGGAATGTCGCGCCACGCGGGGAACCAGTTGTACGCCGTTCCGCCGATGTAGACACAAGGCTGAGGAAACCGCGGAGCAGCGTCAGCCAATTCATTGAAGGGGATTGATCTCGCCAGATCAGGCGCGAGAGGTGACTTGCGTGCCAACAGTCCTTTCAACACATCGGCCTGGATCTGGCTCGACACCTTCGGGATGCCAGAGGCAATATCGACGTCCAGCTCGGCATACGTCAGGGTGTCGAACAGAACCTCTCGGTAGTCCGTGTTCCACCGGCGCAAGGGCGTTGTTGCGTCGTGGAACATCTTCCCTGACATGCGCGACAGCAGCGCGATTGTGCATCGCGTTCGCACCTCGTTTCCGAACAAGGCGCTTGGTATCCGATCGAAGTGTGACCAATGCCAACAACCGCGGTCCACCCCCAGGATCTTTCGAAGAATGCAAAATGGTCGCTTCGTCGAGAACGCCAGGGAGAGTGGAAGAATCATCCCAAACTGAGCGCTGCCAGCCCTCAGCAAGCGCAGGCTGCGCTCCACGACAAGAGTATAGAGGTCTTCATCCCGGCTCCAGCGCTCAAGAGCTGTCTTGAATGAGTTGCACAGCATCTGCCGTCCGAGCTGCTTCGGAATCTCTGTGTACGGTGGATTGCCTATGATGACGTCAAAGCCCCCCTCGTTCATTATTCTGTAGAATTCGATGAACCAGTGAAACGGTTGATGGGACTTCAGCCACTTGGTGTAGGCGTCCTTCTTCGACGGCTCTACGTCGTACTCGCCCGCGAGATAGCGGTTCAACTCATTATCCAGCGCGTTCAGGCGCTTGAGCAACTCCTGCTTGTCTTCGGCAGGCACGGAGCCGTCGCCCTCGACCTGCCTGGCGCGGAACTCGTCGAAGACCTGCTGCAGGTCGGCTGCGTCAGTCGAGATCTTCTCCATCGTGCTGTCGAAGTCGAACATACCCGACTTGCCGGTTCCAAAATCGCCCGAGGCGACGCGTTCCACCTCATCATAGGTCGCATAGCCGACAAGCGTATTGCCGGCGCGAATGTTGAAATCGATGTCGGGTAGCGGCTCGATGCCGAGGTTGTCGCTCGCCAGGTCGGGCTCGACCTGCGCGGCGAGTTTCAGGAATAGGCGGAGCTTGCAGATCTCCACGGCCTCTTCCATGATGTCCACGCCGTAGAGGTTTTTCAGGATAATGCTCTTGAAGATGAAGTAGCGGCGGTTGGGGTGAGCGGCGGCGTTGGTCAGCACCTTGCGGAAGTCGGAGAACTTCACGGGACTGTGCTTTTCGCCGGAGTGGTCGAGGTCGGCGACGAACGCCTCCATGCGCGTGAGGCAGGCTTCGTAGAGCGGCTCTAGGATGTTGAGCGCCGCGAACAGGAACGCCCCGGAGCCACAGGTCGGATCAAGGATGGTCACCTTCTCAATGGTGTGCCAGAAGGCGCGGAGTAGCTCCGGCCCCTCGCAGTTCTCGATCACGTCCTGCGCGAACTGGCGGATGTCGAGGTTGAGCGTGATGAGGTCGTTGATGTCGCGCACCTCCCCCGCTGCGAGCCTGGCCCTGATCTCCTCGTAGCGCTTGCGACGGGCGATGACTTCGCGCCAGGTCTCCGTGCGCAGGGCGTGCGCCTGGGGTGCCACCTTGTTCCAGCCCTGGCGCAGCTCCAGGGTCTGCACCGGACCGTCGCCGACGGGCTGGTGCAAGGTCGGCGGATTGAGTCCGGCAGCGATTTTCTCTGGTAGCGGCTCGCTCGCGCCGTGCCGCACGGCCGGGTAGATGTAGCGGTCCGGGTTGTCGCTCAACAGATCCCAGACCGTGGGGCCCTTGGGGTTTTCGAACGCCACCTTGCACTTGGCGCGGGCGGCGTCAAACAGGAACGGTAACACCGTGTTCTTGCTGATGTACTCGGTGATGTCTTCCTTGGTGTAGTAGGCCCCCATCTGCTTCTGGTTGATGTACTTCTCGAAGATGTAGCTCAGCACATCGGGGTTGATCTCGTTTCCTGCGGATAGGGGGCGTTCGTCCAGGTGCCAGCGGTAGTCATCAAAGAAAGCAAAGAGCGCGACGAACGCTTTGTTAGGGATCTCGATGGTCCCACCGTGAAGCTCCTCGATCTCGTACTTCTGGAAGATGCTGCTGTTGAGATAAGGAATGCGGCCTAGCATTTTTTTTGTAGCAGGGGGGCGGTCGGCTTCGGGCAGGGCTAATCCAAGGAAGAGTGGGCAGAGGAAATCGTGATAGTAGTTGCCATTGAAGCCTTGCAGACGGTCTTGCAGGTAACGCTGTCTGGCGTCGAGAAATCCCTTCTCTTGTATGAAGTAGATGAACATGAGTCGGTTCATCAGGACTGCGACATACCAATGTTTGAGTTTGGCGTCCGGAATGCCCTCGAGGAATTTCTGGAAGGTTTCGCGCTCCTTGGCGAAGCGTTGATAGAAGGACTTGGTGAGTTTGTCGCGGTCGAGCGTTTCCCTCAGGCGTTGGGTGACGCCGAGCAGGGTCAGTTCCTCTTCTTCGTTCAGTGTGAACGTGATGGCAGAGAGCTTTTGCAGCAGCGCTTCGTTGGATGTGTGTGGGTCGAAGCGATAGGGGATCAAACGAACGGGCTTCCCCGTGTCGCGCCTGGGATAGAGCCAGAGTTGTTCGGTCTGGGCGACGTCGGCAAAGATTAGCAAATGTTCATAGGCGTGTTTGGTGATTTCCCGGTCGACGGCAGCCCGAATGTCAGAGGGAGGAATCTGACCATTGTCGGCAGGGGGGCAGACGAAGACCTGAACGCCACGTTTTTCGGCGACGGCTTCGAGCGCAAAAGTCTGATCACGAACGGAGATCGACTTTATCCCCGCCGCCCGGTCCCATCCGAGTTCCTGAGTGAAAAGCCCGGGAAAGTCGAATCTCTTGAGGCGTTCCAGTGCGGCTTTGCGATCCAGGGACACTATACGTTCTCCTTGGCAAGTCCGAGCGAACAGATGATCTGTGGTTCGTCCGACTGCTCCTCCTCGTGAACGAGGCAGAGGCGGTCGTTGTCGCGCAGGGCCATGACCAACTCGGCGAGCACGTCGAGGATGAGCGCGCAAGCTTGTTGGGTGTTCATGGCTTTTCTGCCATCACGGTTTCGATGACCTGGAAGGGCAGGTTGTGGTAGGGGCACCAGAGGTTCTTCTTGTTGAAGAAGAACTCGGGCTTGCCGAGCTTACGCGAGGGCCCCTCTTCTTCTTCGACGGTGGGGAACTCGTCCTGTGGGACTCTGGTAAGGACCGGGTCTTGCTGGGACTGCGCTTTGATCGCCCCCTCCCAGTGGATGACGTACTCGCGCTTGTCGACGCGCTTGCCCCCTCTTTAAAGTTAAAAATCTTATAGGGAGGAGGTTCAAGTTCAGGAGCCGGTTCCTGCTCAGGTTCCAGCTCCTGCTTTGACTCGGGTGTCGGCTCCAGGGTCAGAGCCGCTAAGCGTCTCTCCATGACCTCCTTGGCGCGTAACAGCGCCTGATGATCTTTGCTGAGCCGATCACTCTCGTCGCTCAACTTGCCAATGATCTCTTTCAGCCCTTGAATCTCCCTGTGTCTGCTTTCTGTCATATCCCTAATCTCTCCTTCAAGAACGCAATCGAGACCTTACCGGACTCGGTTTCAACCCCGCCCCGCTTAATGACTTGCTGTCGCATCTCAAGAGCGATACGGGTTACTTCAATATCATCAGCCGAGCAAGCGTAGTCCCTAAGCATCTTAGCGCGAACTGCTGCTGGGGTGACGTACCCTAGCAGGAACCACTCAATTTCCATTGTGGTCCCAAGCGCTTCTGTTTCGAATCCGGCTCGACAGGCCGAGGATGCTAGGTACTTGGGGGTGAACCCCATGGGGTCCCTCTGGTGCTGAACAATGTGCTGGAACTCGTGGGGCCCGACTATGGCCTGGCTGATCAGGGGATAACGTGGGCTAGGGGTTCCAACAACGAATGGGGTATAGATCGATTCCCAAATCGTTGTTGTGTACCGATCAAGGAAATCTTGTTGGTCTAGGACACCCAGCATGTCGAGGGCGCGGGCAATAACAAGCATCTCCCTGGCGTCCTGCTTATGCACTACCCGGCCACCAAAGTGCGTGCCAAGGTGGTCCCAGAGCGCGATCACGTCGTTGGGAGCTAGAATGATTTCGCTCATGGCTCCCTTCGTACGCACTCGCTTCGGGGTTCGCCTTCGTGAACGCCCTCACTGCAGTCCCACTCGCCGGGCTCAATCTCCCTGCAGTTCATGACCTGCTGCCAATGCCCATGGGCGTCGCAGATCTGGGCAACGTCGTTGGCGCAGCGAGTGGTAAACGTCTGACAGACAGCAGGGCACCCGGAAAGAAGTAGGGCGGCGATCAGTATTGCTAGTTTTCTGACGTGCATAGATTATCCTCGCTCGCGGAAAGCGCTTTTCCGCTTAGCCAGCATGCGAACAATCCCCCGATGCTTTCCGTTCCAGCTCGGTTCCGAGCCAAAATAGCGCATTGCGCGGGTCCCCCGTGAAGTCCTCTAAGTAAAGGTCGCGCCCTAACCGCACGCGGATGCGTTTCCGCAAGCAGGGCAGGCATAGCTTAGATGCTTGTCTTTCTGCCGAGCTTGCGGGGGTAGCCACCATAGCCCAGATTTCGTCCTGTACAATGAAATCTGGGTGGGGAACCCGGTGGCAGTCAGCACAGCGCGGGTCTGGAGTGGGTATAATTGGGTGGCCGGCCTTGTGCAGAGGTTTGAGAATAGTGTACCCGATGAAGATCATCCAGGCTAGGGATACGATCCCAACCGATACGATTACCCACCACAGAATGTTTGCTTCAGTCTCCACTTCGGCTGCTCCGTGGTGCCTTGGGGCTTTCAGGTAGGGGAATGTTAGAGTGAGTTAGGGTGTCTATCTGGTTCCCAGCTCCCATGAGATAATCTCCTGACGACTCCGTTGGGTTTGCGTGCAGGTAGTTCCCTGTAATCGCGAGCGTAGAGTGCCCGAGCGTAGCTTGTATTAAGTGAACTGGGGCGCCTCGCTGAACTGCGTGGGTTGCATGCGAGTGCCGAAGCCAATGTAGCGAGACAGGTTTTTTGATGCCAGCAGCCTCGGCTGCGCGCCTTACCATGTGCCAGGTGTCCCGGCGATTAAGCGGGGTGCCCTGGCGGGTAACGAGCACATAGGACTCGGGATTGGTTTCGTTTTTGGCAAGCTCGTGCAGCACTTTGGCTGGGACAGCCCTTAACCGAACGGAACGCAACTTGTTACCTTTTCCCAGTAGGTTTATGGTTGCCCCTCCATCCTGGTCCCATCGAATGTTTTTCCATCGGAGCTGACACAGCTCGCTGGCGCGGGCGCCGGTGTAGTAGGCCAGACGAAGCACCGGGGCCGCCCTTGGGGAAGCGGCAGCGAAGAGTGCGTACACCTCCTCCTCGGTCAGCGAACGCTCGGTGCCCCCAAAGTTTGCCCTAGCTAGCTTGAGCGCGGCGCCGACGTTAAACTCGGTGTACCCTGTGCGCTTGGCAAAGCTGAGCAGACTACGGATGATCGAAGTATAAGAGCGTACTGTAGAGGGTAGGCCTCTTAGAGCATCTGCCCATGCTCGAAGGTGCGTGAGCTTAAGGGAGCGCAGGCCAAGACCTTGAGCATATAAAAAGGATTCGAACTCCTCGACTACCCTCCGGTAGGTCTGCTTGGTGGTTGAGGGCCTGTCGGACAGCCAGAGCTCGATAAGATCCGCATCAGTCTCTGCCCCAGAGTAGTTCGTGCGAGAAGATGCTTCCTGGGGAGGTTGAGGTTGAGGTTGAGGTTGAGGTTGAGGTTGAGGCAGGGTCAGCGTAGGTTCATCGCGAGGAATAAGGCCGGTCGGAACTACTTCGCCAGGGACTGGCGCACCCTCACCCAGGACCAAGACCAAGCTCGTTGCATCCTTGGTCCGGCCAAACCTTCCGTCAACTTGTCGGGGGGGCTTTGTTACTTTAGACCTGCTCACGATCTCATTTCTACCCCAGCACCCCCGGAATTGTCAAATCATTCCTTATGACGGCGGAAAATTCTCGACTTTTGCGCTTTAGGCGCGCACTCTAGGACTACAAGGCAGTTTTGTTTGATTCCTACACTAATAATCGCTCTAACTACTTGAAATCATTGAGGTTTTTTATAATTGCAACGAGATCTTGCTCAATTCCTACCCTGAAAAGCTCCTAACTACTTGAAATCATTGAGGTTTTTCATAACTGCAATGTTATTATTCAGATTTGAAATACGCAAGCCGGTACTAGATTTGCTAAGTGCTTGAAATCATTAGGTTCTTACCTGAGCAGACCTTGGCACGGCACCTGCTTAGGATAGGGGTGCCACGGCCCCTTCCCGGGACGGAGGGGGAGAGGGAGCGATGACGCTCCTGGAAGGAAACGAAAATGGGAAAAGGTAAGGCAGTATGGACGTTTGAGGATTGCGCCGCCGATGCGGCGCGGAGGGCTGCCGCTGCATCGGCGGAAGCAGCTTTCCTTACCCACATTGCGGAAGACGCAATGTGCCCCGTCGCCCGGGGGATGGCGACGAGGAGTGCATCCGACCAATGCCACCTGGCGGCGGAGTATCGCCGCCGCCAGGTGGCATTCAATAAATGGGGGCGAGAGCTGTGCGAGCTGCGCGAGCTGCGTGCCCTCTAACCCGGGTCATCTTCCCTCGTATCCGGCCAAAGACCGGCGCCGGGTTCGTGGCCCGAGCGAGGGGCCAATCGCGGGAGCAATGACGCTCCCGAGAGGAGTAAGAAATGATTAAAAAATGGGGTGAAGAGAAGGCGACCCGTCGCGGCCGGTACGTGGTCGCGGTAGGAGAAGACGCCGACACGGTGGTATCGTTCCACCGCACCCGAGTTGCTGCCGTTGAGGCAGCAGAAGCTCGAGTTGCAAAGGGAGAATTCGCGTCCGTCTGGACGCGAACGAATTATTATACAGTGGGGACCGTCCGGGAGGACGGAGGGGAGGTCCGTCCTATATGGGACGGCGCCCCAGAAGACGCAGCATAATTTCCGGCCCCCCTCGTCTCCGGCCTCTGCCGTAACAGGCAGGCCGGCACTGGGCTCGTGACCCGGGGCGAGGGACCACAAGGGAGCGAGAGGCTCCCGGAGGAGAGAAAATGTGGAAAATAATAGATGACATCAGGGATGACGCTGTGGTCCAGGGCCCGACCTGGGAGCTTGTCCTCAACGAAGATGAAGTGCTTTTCGAGGACGAACTACCATCGCTCCCGGAGGAAGCGATGATGGTGTGGCAGAGCGGCAGCCGCTGGCTTTGCCGATGATCCCCGGCCCCTTCCTGGGGCCGCGACCGGTGCCGACGAGTTCGGCCTCGGTCGCCGTCCCGGGACGGATTGAGGAGTATAACGCTCCCGAAGAAGGGTAGGAAGAAGATGAAATTTTTTCTAGTCACGACGCCTCTTACAAGCTATGTGCCGGGGAAAACATACCATGGACCGTTCTCGACGCGGGCTGCCGTCGAAAGCGCCGCAATCGCGGCGCTTTCGACCTCAAAGTTCGGTCAGGTTCAAATTGAGGAGGAGGAGGAGGAGGAGGAGGAGGAAGACGAGGACTAGCCCCACCCCGTCTCCGGCCCCGGCCCCTGCCACGGCAGGCCGGCGCCGGGCTCGCGACCCGGGGCGAGGGGCCGATTACGCGGGGGCAAGAACGCTCCCGAGAGGAGAGAAAAATGTCAAATGGAGCGCGAGAACGAGTTGAGGCAGCGAGTGCGCGATTGCGCAATGCTGGTGGAGACCCTCTACATGAAGCCGACCCAACACGGGGGATATTCCCCGCGATCGTCGTCGAAAAAACTCCCTTCGGGGGGGTGGGAATGTACTGGCGACCTTCAGCGTATTCGCCATTCTGGTCTGCAAGACCAATGGCATATTTTGTTTGGCATTATGAGCGGGCAGTAGCTCGGGCTGTGGCTCGGGCGGCTGCCCGGGTGGCCTAGCCCACCCCTTCCCTCGTTCCGGACAAAGGCCGGCATCGGGCTCGCGACCCGGGCGAGGGGCCGTTTAGAGGGGAGCGCTGAGGATGGCGCCCCAGAAGGAGTAGAAAATTGACCAGGCAGGACCCCCGGGCGAAGAGGTTGGCGCTCGACCTGGGGTTGTTTGGCGAGGACGATCCCTTTTTTATCCGTGGTCGTCGGTCTCGCGTCGTTGGTCGGTGCTACCTCGGCCCGCCTGACACGGAGACAGCCCCATACCTTGATCTTGGAGGTGCGGGGCTAGCAGTAATCGATGAAGAAACTGAGGCCCTCCATTTTCGTCTCGGATGGTGGCGCCCGTTCATCCTGACCGAGCGTTACCTCATCGGCAGGAACGAGATCGGGACTGCCTTCGCCCACGCCGTCCCGGCGCGGGCGGAAACCTCCACCATTACCGGGGTGCTTCGGTGGATTTGGTCGGGTTACGATCCAATTCGCCGACAGGGCGACGTTGCTGTCGTAAGGGCAGCGGGGCCGAAGATGCCTGTACAGCTCCCGCGGCAGCATCATGTAGATGCTGCGGCCGGGGTTGTCCGGCACGCGACACACCCGGACCTGGCCCTGCCCGGTCCAGGAGAGCGCCTAATTATTGGCAAACGGACCACGTTGGGGACCAGTTCGCACGACTAGCCCCCGGCATCCCTCGCATCCGGCTACCAGGCCGGCGCTGGGCTCGCGACCCGGGACGAGGGACCATGCAGGGAGCGCCGAAGATGACGCCCCAGAAGGAGGAGAAGTGAAACCCGCTCGTTCCCGAGCGAGGCAACTTCGGGAGTGGCGTCACCGGACCGGCCGATCGAAGCGCCGGTGCCTAAAGGGCCGGGTGGACTACCACCACCTAGCCTGGTGTCACGCCCGGCGGAACTACGGGGTGCTCCTGTCGCCCCAATTCCGCGACGACCTGTCGCAGACGATCGAGCTAATATGCTTCGACGCGGAACGGAGGTCGGCGTGGAGGAAGGGTGGCCGCCCGAACCGGGTGGGGCAGACCCGGTTCGTAAAAATGCTCAACGCCAGCCTTCACCGGCTCGCAGTGGACATGGGGCTGCGGAAGCCTCGTGGTGGCGGATACCGGTTCGCTGCGCGGCCAACAGAGTGGATTGACATTTACTCCGATCGGTCGCGGTCAGCGGCACAGCTCGAAGCGCGAGTTGTGCTCCGTCAGATTGAAGCCGTGGTCGGAGCGGAAGTGATGGTTCGCGCACTGCTGGGAAGCCCGGCGGCAGTGCGCGAAATACGCCGAAAAATCGGGCTAGAGGTGTGAGATGGACCTGCGATTTAAATGTGCCCTCTGCGGCTCCGAATTCGTGGTCTCAACCGAGACCTACCAACGATTTGATTTGGGGTCGATCCCGACCAAGTGCCCGACGTGCAAGGACGTCGGGAAGGCGTTGGCCTCCGACGCCCCGAAGGTAGGGACGGTCGTTGATCGGCGGTGCCTAGGGTTCTGGCCGTGCATCCTAGTCGGTCATGAGGTCTATGACCGACTAGAGGCCGCCCCAACCCGCCGCGGCACTGTCGGCCGCGGAGCCTTCTGCGGCCGTGACTTCGGCGAGGTCGTCTGGCACGGCCGTCTCGACGTTTGGGACCACCGCCCCGGCAACGCGCCCTACCCTGTTGAGCAGGCCAGTGTCAGGCTGATGGTCGCCGAAAAGGTAGTTGGTGTGACCGGGCGCGGCACGGCCGTCTGGTCGGCGACATCCGAACTCGCCCCTGAGGTCGTCGGTCATCGGACTGAGAGCTACCGCTATCTCGTGCTCGGGGAGCCACGAGGCGGGGCAGATCCCGGCTCTCGCCCTGCACCAGCGGGTCGGCTTCGGGCCATCGTCCGGAGCTGGAAGACCACCCTGAAGGGGTTTGGTCGGCAGATCAGCTCGAGATATCACATTTCGGAAAATGTGGTCGAGATCGCTAGGTACGGCGGTCAGTGCCGCACCGGTCGACTCGGTTCCGAAGGGCTCGTCGCAGTCATCCCCCATGACGAGTACGTCGCCATTGAGGGGTGGTCAGATGGATCCGACCCGAGCTATCTTGTGTATTTTGGTAGCGTCGGGCTGAACGATGAGCCCGAGAAAATGTCATACTTGCCGGGGTTCGAGCCCGGGAAAGATGAGGAGTAGATGACTCGCTGGCTGCTAAATAGCGCCGTAATCCCCTACGATTCCCTGGACGCGGTTGAGTTCAGAATCTGGCTCCAGACCGGCCCCTATATTTCACGCATCGGCTACCCGGAGACGGCGGCCTACATTGCTGCCATCACCGGGGAGCCAGCCCCGACGATTTCGCGAGAACTCTCGGAACTCCGGCTCGGCGACGAGGCAGCCGTCGTGCGGCTTCGGTACCGCTTGGCCAACCCGAGGCCGGAGGGCGAGTGGTACCGGACGAGCCGCGACCCGGCAGCCTGGGAGCTCGGGCTGCTACGGAGGCTTCGGTGACAACAACAACAACTGCTCTTGAGGCAGCAATCCGGGCTCGGGTTCCGGTGCTGCTCTGGGGCCCCCCGGGGGTTGGGAAAACAGCCCAGATCGAGGCGTTGTGCCGCCGGTCCGGTTGGGGGTTTGTCGGCCTTTCTGCTGCGACCCTGCTCCCCGAAGACGTGGGGGGGCTGCCAGTCCCCCGGGGAGACGCAGTGGAGGCGCTACCCGCATGGTGGGTAGCAAAGGCACTTCGGCTCACTCGGGAGCACGGGACCGTCGTAGTGCTCCTCGATGAGATGAGCTGCTGCGCCCCCGCAGTGCAGGCTGCGCTGCTCACGGCGGTACAGTCGCGCCGGGTGGGGTCTCGTACCCTGCCTGACACAATTGCCTTCGTCGGCGCGGCGAACCCCGCCGACCAGGCGGCTGACGGCTGGGAGCTGCCCCTGCCGACGATCAGCCGCTGGATTCACCTCTCTTGGCCCGCGCCGGCCGCTGAAGAATGGTGTATGTGGCTGCTGACCGAGGCAGGGGTTCGCGGATCGGAGGCATGGCGGGGGGTGCCGGGGCAGCGAGCGCGGGCACTCGTCGCCGGGTTCATTCAGCGGCGACCGAGCCGCCTGGCCCCCAGCCTAGCGCAGCAGGATAGTAAGGGCTCGACCCCCTATCCCTGCCCACGATCCTGGGAATTAGCAGCTCGCGGGGTTGCTGAGGTAATCCCCGCGACCGGCAGCCTTGACGACTGTCTAGCCCTGGCCAACCTTCTAGTTACGGGGGCGGTCGGGCATGGGGATGCCACAGAGTTTGTCGGGTGGGTCCGGGAGTTTGATCTCCCCGACCCCGAGACCGTCCTGGCAGCTCCCGCCGAGTGGGCACCCAACCCCGGTCGCCAAGATCGCGTCTGGGCCGTACTCGGGGCTGTTCTCGGGGCTGTCCTTGGACGTCTGGAGCAGGGTAAAATACCCGCTCCACGATGGAAAGCAGCGTGGGCAGTCCACGAGCGGGCAAGCGCGGCAGGGTGCCGGGCTGCGGCTTACGCCGCTCTCGCTCGCCCGCTAGCGCAGACCTCCCGGATAGGAGGGCCCGGAGCAGGGCTACCTCTGACCCCCGAGATCGCGGCGGCGCTTCGAAGCGCTGCCGGCCTTCAGGCCGCCGCGCTGGACGAGGCAGCGCCGTGACCCCGACGTTGTCCTTCCTTAACATGCTAGAGGCAGCGCGTCTCCGGGTCGAGCTGCTGTGGCCATATCTTTCCTCCGGTCTCCGGCAGCTCCGCGGCCCGATCTGGGTCGAGGGGGTAGCAGGTGGGCCTATCGGCGTGGACGCCCGTTGGCGCCTCTACGCCGACCCCGGCGAGCTAAGCAAGTGGACCGTGCCACAGCTCGAAACCGTGCTGCGCCATGAGCTTTGGCACTGCTTGCGGGACCATGCAAGTCGGCGTGGCAGTGACCACGACCCCAAAACGTGGAACGTGGCAGCGGACCACGAGGTAGACTCGGACCTCGAAGCCGAGCAACCGGGCCCGCACTGGCCCCCTGTCCACCATCTACTTCCAGGGCCCGATCGAGGAGACGG
>Ga0210016_1003642_pt1 | contig 13454 bp, 11 predicted proteins | sample CryGeyCG2014_300_FD_185454 | JGI IMG/M metagenome (GOLD analysis project Ga0210016, IMG submission 185454) | Groundwater microbial communities from aquifer - Crystal Geyser CG02_land_8/20/14_3.00 (SPAdes) (version 2) | ecosystem: Environmental > Aquatic > Deep subsurface > Groundwater | place... | reverse complement strand
ATTAAGCGCGGTTTCGTCAAAGGGGGCCACTATTGAAATCCCTGTAACTTTTTTCCCGGGCTGGCGGGTGAGTATCAACGGACGCAAGGTGGCGGTTAGATCCGGAGATGACCTGGGTCTTTTGGCTTTTGATCTGCCGGTCGGAAAAAGCAAGGTGGAAATCCGGTTCGGGAATACCCCGGTTAGGACAGTTTCGGATCTGGTCTCTTTAGCCTCTTTAGTTTTCGTTGTTTGGTTTTACTTGGCTAAAAATGGAAAAACTAAAAAGGCTTAGGTTTTTCTTCTTGGGTTTGCTTTTAACCCTGGCTTTAACCTGGCCGCTTTTTAAATCCGGTTATTTTACTCACCATGATGACGTCCAGGTAATCAGACTTTACGAATTAGATAAATGTATTAGGGATTTTCAGATTCCCTGCCGGTGGGTGCCTGATTTGGGAGGACTTTACGGTTACCCTTTATTTAACTATTACGCTCCTTTGCCGTATTACTTCGGGGAAACATTTTATCTTATTTCTGGCAGCCTGCCTATTTCGGTCAAGATCATGTTTGGTTTTGCTTTCGTTGGCTCCTATATTTTTATGTATCTTTTCGCGGCCAAGCTTTGGAAAAGTAAACTGGCCGGGGCGATTTCGGGGGTTTTTTACGCCTATGCCCCGTACCACGCCGTTGATTTTTATGTCCGGGGGGCAATGGGGGAGATGTGGGCCCTGATGCTTATTCCGGCCGTTTTTTGGTCATCACTCCGGTTATTTGAAAGTAAAAAATTGAAATATTTGCTCTTAAACGCCTTATTCCTGGCTCTTCTGGCTGCGTCGCACAATCTTTCGCTGATGATGTTTTTGCCTTTTATTTTAGGATTCGGAGTATTGCTTACTCTTAAAAATAAAGATAAAAAGACTTTTTTGCGGTTTCTTTTTTCAATTCTTTTGGGTTTGGCCCTGGCGGCATTTTACCTGCTACCGGCCTATTTCGAGAAGAATCTGGCCCATATTGACACAACGACCATGGGTTATTTTTCCTATACCGAACACTTTAAGGGCTTAAGGAAACTCTTAGTAGAAAGAATGTGGGGTTGGGGCGCCTCGGTAAGGGAGGTTCCGGGTGGGGAGAAAGATGGCATGTCTTTCCAAATCGGTTGGGCGCATCTGGCCGGGCTTGTCTTGGCCTTGGCGGGCTTAGCCGCCAATTTTAAAAAGCCGTTATTTAAAAAGTATTTTTGGGAAATTGTTTTTTTGCTGTTTGCCCTGGAAATTGGGATTTTTATGATTCACCCCGACTCGCTGTTTGTCTGGAAGGCAATTTCACCCTTAAAGTACCTGCAGTTTCCGTGGCGGTTTTTGCTGTTGGTGATTTTTAGCGTTTCGGTGATTTCCGGGTCCGTGGTTTTATGCCTTAAACGAAGTTGGCTAAAGCTGGTTATCGGTTTAGTGTTAATTGCCGGTGTTGTGGCTTTAAACTTCTCCTATTTTAGGCCCGAGAAGTTTTTGGAGATTACCCAAGAGCAAATGTTAAGTGGTGTCAATTGGGATAAACAGATTAAAAGGTCGATTTTTGACTATCTGCCGATCTATGCTAAGGCCCCGCCGGCGGAATTGGCTGACTTTAACTACAAAATAAACTCCGGTGAAGAAGATATTTCAAATTTCCAGAAAGGCAGTAACTGGTTTTCTTTCGATTCTGATATCCGAACTTCGGCTACGATTACGGTTGCCCAGTATTATTTCCCCAATTGGGAAGTAAAAATTGATAAAGTGAGAGTGCCTATAGACTATAACAATGATTTGGGCCTAATCAGTTTTAGGATAGAAAGCGGTAGTCATAGTATCACCGCCAAACTTTACAACACCCCCTTAAGGACTTTTGCTAATTTACTAACCGTGTTTTCTGCCTTGGTATTTTTCTGTATAACGTTTGCGAAAAAGAAATGAAGAAATTATTAATTTTGGCGATTACCTTGAGACTTTTAGTGGCCGGGTTTTTATTCCACCCGGACATAAAAACTTATAACTTCCAGGCTTCTTTTTTAAAAAAGGGCGTGATTAACATTTATTCTTTCCTTGTTGCCAACAAAAAGACACTGCCCTTAAAAGAAGAGTTTGTTTATTTTCCTTTAACGTATTTTGCCGTCGGCGGATATCAGGCTCTCGTTTCCCCAATTTTAGGGAATAGGTTTGACTCCTGGTTGCAAGATGCCGGTGCCAATTCGGTGGTTGCAAACCCGCAGATTTTTAAGTATTTGCTGGTTTTGAAGTTTCCTTATTTAGTTTTGGACATTGCCATTGCATTTATCCTGCTTGGGTATTTTGCCGACCGTAAAAAAAGGGAAAAGGTTTTTGTCATTTGGCTTTTTAATCCCTTAACGATTTTTTTGATCTACGTTTTTTCCAACATTGATCTTTTTCCGGTTGTCTTTACCCTCTTGGCTTTTTGGTTTGCGAAAAAAGAAAGACTTTTGCCGGCCAGTTTGTTTTTAGGCCTGGCTGCCTGTTTTAAGCTCTACCCGCTTCTTTTTCTGCCGTTTTTGTTTCTGGCGGGAAAAGGTTTGAAAGAAAAACTGGTTATTACTTTGGCCCCGGTTGCCCTTTTGGGCCTGACGATTTTGCCGGTTTTTTCCCCGGCCTTTGTCCAATCGGCTCTTATTTCGGGGTTAACCACGCGGGTGCTTAATCCCGGGTTTGTGATTGTGGCCACCGCGTTATTTTTCTACGCCTGGTTAATTGAGAAAAAGATTTACCTCTTTAACTACTGGCTTATTTTTCTGCTTCTTATCTTTTCTTTTGCCAATTTCCATATTACTTGGCTTTTATGGATGGCTCCGTTTTTGGTAATCTGGGCCGTTGAGAAACCCCTTCTTTTTAAACCGATTTTTCTCTTGAGCTTAATTGCCGTTTTGATACCTCTTTTTTACGAGGACCGGTCAATGACTATTTCTTTGTTCAGGATCTACTCTACCTGGTATGACCTTTTGCCTACTCCTTTTGTCGTTTTGCAGAAATTTTACGATCCGTATAGCCTGGTTAATGTTTTGCATTCGGCTCTGGCAGGTGGCACTTTGGTCGTAGGTTACAAAATCTTGAAAGGAGAGAATCATGCTTAAAAGATTGGTTTGGTTGACAACTACTCTGGTTTTATTTGTGGTTTTTATTGTTCCGGCCATCTTAGCTTTGACTTTAAAAATGATTCCGGCGTCTGATCAGCCAGGCTATAACTACGACCGGAGGCTTTCGATTTACGGAAAAAGGGGAATTACCCAGGAATTTGTAGGCCAAGAGAATAATTTAACCGCCGTGGCCACTTCCATTAGAAACCCGAATTTAAAGAATCAGAAAGAAGTAGTTTTCAATCTTTACGATGAAAACTTTAATTTATTAAGAATCGCGGTTCTTAACGGTTTCAATATTGAAGACGGGGATTTTGTGAAGTTTATCTTTGCCCCAATCGCGGATTCTTCCGGGAAAAAATATAAGTTTATTCTGGCTTCGCCCGAAGCCGGGCCAGGGGAAACTCTGGAGGTTTTTATTCTTAATGAGCCGACCCCGGAAATTTTAGAGTATTCTTATGAAGACAAAACCTATCCCGGCGGGGTACCGCTGGTTTCTTTTTATAAACCCGCAAGCCGTTGGCAAACCGTGAGGCTAGTTTATGCTAATTTGCTTGCCAGACTGCTGCATCCTGATTCTCAAAAAGCAAACTAAAGCCGATTTTCGTCAGGTCTACCTTGGGCTTTAAGAGTTTGGGAAGGTACAAAATATTGGCCTTGGTTTGCAGGAAAGCGGCCTTGACTTTCGCCGGATCTTCGCTTTCAAAGATTGTTTTTTTAATCTCCAGTCTGGGTTTCCAGTTATAGCCCATGATGTCAACCTGCTCATGATCGTCAAAATAGGTCCTGCGGGCCGAGAAGGCCGAAACATAGGCGGTGTCAAACCAATCCCAAATGGCTGGAGTTGACTCGCCTAAATTCAAATTTGGGTTATCGGGAGGGGTGATAATAACCGAAGTTGAAGGCAGGTTTTTGCGGATGAAATTTAGAGCTTCGATCTCGCCGGCCGGTACTTTGGCAAAAGCCGGTCGGGAGTAAAACTGCTTTAAAAGTCCAACTTGGGTTGGGAGCATTAAAATAAAGATAATCGGAGCTAGAAATTTTAATTTGGCGGTAATTTTGGCAGTGGCGATTCCGGCCAAGATTCCGAAAAGAAGGATAAAATACTGCAAAAATTGACCGGTGTTGCCGGCCACGCCTTTTTGTAAGAATAAAAGGGGCAAGACCAAAGACAAAACAATAATGCTTTTAAAAATTACTCTGGATTTGACAAACTCCCAAAGCCCTAAGAAACGCATCCCTAAATTGCCGAAGAAAAAGATTAAAAACCCCATTCCTTCTAACCAGATAACCCGTTTCCAATTATGTTCGTAAATATAGGTTTGGCGCCGCAGTTCCCAATCCAAAAGGTTTAAGCGGGACGGCTCGACAATCATGGTCCGGATATACCACCAGGGTTGAAAGATTAAAAAAGAGGCGCCTCCGGAAGTATTGGGCAAGTATAAAACTGCCGCTAAAATTCCGCTGAGTCCGGCAAGAGTAAGAAGCTGAAACTTTTTATCTTTAACCACTTGCCAAATACCGGTAATTATCAATCCGCCGAAGACAACAATTGCGGCATAGACCTTGAAAGCCACTAAGGTTCCGATAAGCACGGCGCAGATGGCAAAGATTACTTGCCCCTTAACTTTGTTTTTTGGCTGTTGTAGCAGGATTAGGAAATAGATTATTGCCAAGATTAGAAAATCCGAAACGATTTGCGGCGGGTTGCCGCTGGCGCTTTGCGGCTGGGTGGCCCAAAAGATGCTTTCTCCTTTACCGATGACAAAACCGAAACTGCCGGCAAAGTAGGTAAAAATAGTGGCCCAGATGGAGGCGGAGAAACTGTTGGTAAGTTTTTTTGTTAAGAAATAAGCAGCGGCTCCCAAAAAAAGCGAGTAGAAAAAAGGAAAAATCCGAAAGTACAAATTCAGATCCGATATGGGTAAGTATTTACCGACAACAGCCGGCAGGATATCGGAAAAGAAATGGTAATTGGTGAGACGCTCGCCGGCGAAAATGGGATTTTGTAGAAAACCTGCCTGCGCAGTCAGGCCTCTTTTAATTTCCTCCATTAAGGCGATGTGCCAAGTTCCGTCGTGGCCGTGGGCGCTCCAAAAAAGTAAATCGCCGTTTTTAAATACCCCGCTGGGGGAGATTACTGCCATTTGCCCGGCAATTCCGAGGGTAAAAACAATTAAAACTAAAATTGTCTGGAAGGAGGACCTGATTTTTATTTGCCTAACAGTCTTATTTAACGGTTTGGCGATGGCTAAAGTAGCCAGAAAAAAAATGGGAACAATTAAGATCGGGATATTCAGGACAATCAGGAGGTAGGAAATTAGGGTAAAAGTCGAAAAAGAGACAATTGCCCCCATTAATATTTTTTCCATAGCCTTTAGTATATATAATAGAAGGATGGCAAGAAAATCGCTACTTATCCTGGCCGGAATCCTGGTTTTTGCCCTGGCCTTAAGAGTCTATAAACTGTCCCAACTGTCTCTTTACGGAGACGAACTGACCATGGTCGAGGATAGCTATAGTCTTCTTAAAACCGGTCGTGATCAAACCGGAGCTCTGTTTCCCCTGACATTTAAAATGGGAGCGGGTCGGCCGGCAGGTTATGTTTATTTTTCAATTCCTTTTGTGGCCTTATTCGGCCCAAGCGCCTGGGGCGTCAGAGGTTTGTCCGTGCTTTCCAGTTTGGGGATAATACTGGTTGCGTATTTTTTGGTAAAACAATTGCTCAACCAAAAAGTCGCTCTTTTAGCCTCATTTTTAGTAGCGGTTTCACCTTGGGATTTATCTTTGGCCCGTGGCGGTTTTGAATCCCATTTTGCCCTGTTTCTGGCTTTATGGGGGGTTTATTTGCTGCTTAAGGTCAGGGAAGGAAAATGGAATCTTGTTTGGGCCATACTTCTTTGGGGACTGACGGTTAATACCTACCCGACTTATAAACTGATATTATCGGTTTTATTTTGCATCATGCTTTGGTTTTTGGGCGGGATTAAAAACCTCTTGCCTAAACAAAAATCAATCCTGATTCTGGCGGTTGTTCTGGCAGTCGAGGTTATTGGCCTAACCTTAGCCCAGACTTTCGTTGGCGGTTCTGAAAACAGGTTTTTAAACATCAATCTTTTTGCTAGCAACAAATCTAGCGTTGAGCAGGATATTAACTTTAACCGCTCGGTTGACAGCGGCAGTCCTTTATCGGCCCGGCTTTTTTACAATAAGCCCCTGTCTTACTTTAAATTGTTGGGTACCAGTTATCTTAAAAATTTTTCCGTCGAATATTTGGTAATTAATGGCGATGGCCAGCCGAGACATAATATGACAGGTTCCGGAGTTATCTACGTTGTGGAAATAGTTACGATTTTTCTCGGAATAAAATATTTCCTGGATCAAAAGACAAAACGCCGTGAGTTTATTTTTATCTTAAGCTGGCTTTTAATTGCCCCTATCGCCGCCGCCTTTACTTTGGATAATCATGGTTTAAGAACGAACTTCATGCTACCGCCCTTGGTTATTTTTTCTTCTTTAGGAATTTATCAGCTGATTCAATTAAAAAAACCGCTTATTTTAGCGGCTGTAGTTTTTATCTGGCTGGTGCAATTTGTGCCGATGCTGGAGAGATTATATTTTCTTTCCCCCAACCGCTTTGCCAGATTTTGGTCTAATATGGCCAAGGTGGTGGCGACGGAGAGCTTTCGCCAAAAAGGGGATTATGATTATATTGTTATTTCTTCCCGAGTCGATAACGTTGAATACGCCTACCCGGTTTATAACCGAATCGACCCCAAAGAGGTAATTGCCGAAAATACCGGAAAAAGTTTACTTAATGGGTATAAATTTAAGCAATTTGGTAACGTCTATATCGGTAGTGTTCCTGCCGAAAAACTGACGACTTTCCTTAATCTTTTGCCGGGAAAGGTTAAATATTACGGCCCTTTTGACGAGGCGGGTTTTCTCGGAGCCCACAGCGTTTTGTATGACAAAGATAAGATGTCTTCGGTGTTGACATATGAAAAATAAATTTTCCAAGGTTTTTCTTTTTTTGATTATCGCATTAGCTTTTTTCCTGAGGGTTTACAAAGTCACTTTAATTCCGCCTTCTCTGAATTGGGATGAGGTTTCGATTGCCTACAATGCCTATTCGATTTTAAAAACAGGCCGGGATGAGTGGGGACAATTTTTGCCTTTGCATTTTAAATCTTATGGAGAATATAAACTTCCGGCTCAAGTTTATGCCTCAATTCCGGCGATTGCGGTTTTTGGTCTTAATAAATTCGGGGTAAGGCTCACATCGGTAGTTTACGGAACTTTGACGGTTTTCATTTTATATTTTTTGGTCCAGGAGATGTTTCGGAAGCGGGCAGTGTCTTTAATCTCCGCTTTTTTATTGGCAGTTTCTCCCTGGCATATTCAGCTGACCCGCGCCTCTTTTGAATCTTCATTTGCCTTATTTTGGGTCATCATGGCAATTTGGTTCTTGGTCAAGGGGTTGAGAAAACCTAAGTGGCTGATTTTTTCCACATTGGCCTTTGCCGTTTCTATTTATACTTACAACAGCGCCCGGGTTTTTACCCCGCTTTTTCTTTTGGCGATCGCCATTATATTCAGAAAGTATTTTTGGAAAGTAAAAAAGTGGTTTTTGCTCTCGGCCCTTGTTTTTGCCTGCTTAATGGTTCCTTTGGTTCCTTTTGTGCTCTCGGGTGCGGTTTCGGCCCGGTACAAACTGGTGAGTATTACTGACGAAAAGGGTTTGGTTCCCCGGATTAACGAAAGAAGAGGCGCTTCCGCATTGCCTTGGATACTGCCCAGGTTGGTCCATAATAAAGCTACCTATTTAAGCTTCTATTTTGCCAAAAATTACCTGGCCCATTTCACCCCGAATTTTTTATTTATCAAAGGAGCAGGCCATCGGCAGCACCATGTTCAGGGGGTGGGTGAGATTTACTGGTTTCAGGCTCCGTTTATTCTTTTGGGACTTTATTTTCTTGCCAAAAAGAAAGACTCTTCCTTAAAAATTTTACTGCCTTGGTTGTTTTTAGTCTTTGTGCCGGTGGCCATGACCAACGATAGTATTCCTAACGCCTTAAGGACGGTAATTGCCGCCCCGGTTTATCAGATTTTTACAGCCTTGGGGATCTACGCGCTTTTTAAGATACTCAAAAACAGGAAATTATTTTATGCACTGATGGGGGTTGGCGCAATTTTATTTTTAATTAATTCTTCCGTTTTTCTTAAGAATTTGTTTGTTTATTATCCGGTCAGATATTCCCGGGACTGGCAGTATGGTAACAAGCAAGTAGTGGAATATATTAAAGAAAATCAGGACAAATACGATCTGGTTACCTTTACCCGGCACTATGGCGAGCCGCACATGTTTACTCTTTTTTATCTTAAGTATGATCCGGCGAAGTTTCAATATAGTCCTAACCTGGATCGGTTTGAAACGTATGATTGGGTGCGGGTTTTGAGGTTTGATAAATATTATTTTCCCGACTTGGGGGATGAAGGTACCCGATATCAGGATGTCATTGCCGCCAACCCGGGTATGAAAATCTTGTTTATCGGCAAACCCGGGGATTTTCCGGCCGGGATGAATATTTTGGAAAGGATTTACTTTCTTGACGGTAAAGAAGCGTTTGAAATAGCGCAGAATTGATAACGTGAGAAAAAACATTTTTTTGGCGCTCATTCTTTTGTTTTTTTTGTCCACCCGTTTTTACAAAATCAGCCAAGTTCCGGGTTCTTTATACTGGGATGAGGCCTCCATCGGTTATAACGCCTACTCGGTTTTAAAAACAGGCAAAGACGAATGGGGGGAATTTTTGCCTTTGCATTTTCGGGCTTTCGGCGAGTTTAAACTGCCCGTTTATATCTATTCGGTGCTGGCGGCAGAATGGGTCTTTGGGTTAACCCAGTTTAGTGTCAGGGCTCCGGCAGTGATCTACGGCGCCATGGCAGTTTTGGGTCTTTATCTTTTGATGCTAAAGGTCAGCAGAAATAAAACAATTGCTCTTGTCAGTTCTTTTTTGTTCAGTATTACACCTTGGTTTTTTATTTTTTCCCGAACCGGTTACGAGGCCACCGCGGGTCTGGCGTTTTTTATTTTTGCTCTGTATTTTTTGATTCAGGCTTTTACCAAGAAATGGCAGCTGGCCCTTTCTGTCTTTTGCTTTATTCTGGCGATGTATAGCTACAACAGTTTTCGGATATTGACGCCTCTGTTTTTGGCCCCCGGCCTTTTTGTTTTTGCCCTTAGAACCAAAAAACGCGGTGTTTATCCTTTACTGATTTCCTTAGCGGTTTTCTTTTTAAGTTTATATCCGATTTATAGGCTTTATGTTCAGGATGTGGGCTTGGTCAGATATCAAACCGTGGTTTCAAGCGAAAGTGTTTTGGCAAATTATCTCTCTCACTTTTCCTATAACTTTTTGTTTAGCGTAGGTGACCCCAATCCCAGAAGCCAGATTCCGGGGACCGGTCAGCTTTATTTGATCGATTTACCGTTTCTGATTTTGGGACTTATTTATATTTTCAAAAAGAAAAGCCTAAAATATTTCACAATTCTAGCGGCGCTTTTGGTCTCCTTTGTACCTGCCGCCATTACCAAAGAATCGCCCCACGCGTTAAGAAGCATTCTGACGGCGCCAGTCTTGGCTGTAATCTCTTCTTTGGGAATTTATTGGCTGGCCGGATTTTTTAAAAAGTATTACCGATTTGTTCTGGCGGGAGTGGTCGGTTTATATCTTGTTTTCTTCGGCGGTTACTTTTGCCGGTTTCTGACCAGCTACAATGAGTCAACTTCAGTTGATTGGCAAGAGCCCTATAAAGAGATTTTTACGAACCAAAAAGGCGGCATGGTTATAGATAAATACGGCCAGCCCTATATTTTCGCCCTTTTTTACACCCGGGCTGATCCTGAAATGTTTCGGGACACCAAGCAGTTAAATCCGGTCTCCGATTGGGGTTTTTCCACAGTGAAGTCTTTTAATAGTTTTGAATTTGTCAAACATGAGTAAGCAAAGCTTGCCACTGTGCGGTAAAAAACTAACCTATATTTTCCTAGCGTTTATTATTTTGATTTCGGCAGCGGTGAGATTTCACAAATTGGGCAGTTTTCCTTCTGGTTTTACCTGGGATGAAGCGGCGGTTGGCTACAATGCCTACACCATTGTCAACTGGGGTCGGGATGAGTGGGGTAAAACCCTGCCCTTAGTTTTCAAATCCTTTAAGGACGACAAAAATCCGGTTCATATTTACCTGACTGTTCCGTTTATAAAGATCTTCGGCTTGAACGAGGCGGCCACCCGGGCTTCGTCCGCCCTTTTTGGTGTTTTCGGGACGGTGGTCATCTTTTTTCTGGCTTCAATTTTGTTTAAAAGCAAAGGCGTGGGTTTAATTGCCTCTCTTTTTTGGTGTATTTCTCCGTTTGATATCCAATTTTCGCGGTTTAACCACGAACTTAACTTTGCTCTCTTTTTCTTTTTAGCCGGCACCTATTTTTTCTACAAAGCCCTTAAAGACAACAATCGGCTATTCTGGTTAGCCTTTTTGTTTTGGGGAATTGACCTTCTGACTTACCAAAGCGCTAAAGTGGTGACTCCATTTTTGGTGATTTTGCTGACCGCTCTTAATCTTAAAACCCTGCTTAAGTCCAAAAAATATTTCGTTTTTGGGGCCGTAATTTATTTGTTTTTTGTCGGCCTTAATTTTATCAGGCCGGAATTATTGGGGGAAGCCAGATTAAAGCAGAATTCGCTTGGAACCCCGGCTGTTGTCTGGTCCAGGTATTGGGAATATTTTGGGCCTAAATTTTTGTTTGCCTCCGGAGACGAAAATCCCAGACATTCGATTCAAACGGTCGGTACTTTTTACTGGTTGGACTTGCCTTTTTTGCTAATTGGCTTTTTCGGAATTGTTCAAAGACTTTTTGTTAGGAAGGATAAACAAATGCTGTTTTTAATCGCCTGGATGTTTTTAGCCCCTTTGCCGGCGGCGGCCACCAATCTGACTCCTCACGCCCCCAGGGCAATGTTTATGTTAGGCAGCCTGACTCTGGTTTCGGCTTACGGGGCCTATTTGTTGGTAAAAGCGTTTTCGAATAAATATTACCAGGTACTAGTCAGTACTCTGTTGGTTATTGCGTCCGGTTTATTTTTGTCAAAGTACTTGAAAGATTACTTTGGTAAATACGATGAAAGGTACGCCATTGAATGGATTTATGGGATGAAGGATATTGTTACAACTTCCGAAAAACGTGAATTTAATAAAGTCTACATGACCGACAGTATGATGCAGCCATATATCTTTTATCTTTTCTATTTAAAAACGCCGCTACCGGATTTTTTGGCAACCGTTAAATATAACCAAACGAAATCCGCCCCCTCCAATTTGGTTAGCTCTTTCGGAAAATATCGTTTTGTTTGGGAACAGTATCACAGCGTCCCCGATAATGGTGTTCTGTACGCGATCAGGCCAAGTGTTTATGACGGCCTTTTTTATAAAAACAGCTTTAACGTTGTAAAATTGATAAAATATCCTGATAGGTCAGATGCGTTTTATCTTATAACTGCGAACTAAATAAAAGTTTAACGAATGTTTGCGGGTTGAGAGTTAGGAGTTGAGGGTTAAATGAAAATTACGAAATTCGAAGATTTAGAAATTTGGAAGCGGTCTTTGATTGTAACAAGGATTATTTACGACTATTCCGCAAAACCGGTCTTTTCAAGAGATTTTGGACTAAGGGATCAAATAAGAAGGGCGGCAATATCTATAAGTTCGAATATTGTTGAAGGTTTTGAAAAAAGATCCAACAACGAATTTCGCAGGTTTTTACTTATTGCTAAAGGTTCTACTGCGGAAGCCAGGAATCAGTTGTAAATTATTTAGAAAAAAGTAAAAGATGAACACTCAACCCTCAACACGTAACAGAAAAACGGTTAAATTATCTGTCGTACTGGCTACTCGGAATGAAGAAGAAAATCTTGGTCGATGCCTTGAGTCGGTTCAGGGCCTGGCCGATGAAATTGTCGTGGTGGATGAGTACTCAACGGATAAAACCCGTCAGGTGGCCGAAAAATACAAAGCCAAGGTTTATTTGGAGCCGCACCACGATATTTTCCATGTTACCAAGCAAAAGGCTCTTAACTGGGCAACGGGGGACTGGGTTTTGCAGCTGGATGCGGATGAGGTGGTTACCCCCGAACTGGCAAAAGAAATTGAATTAGTAGTCAGAGGTCAGAGGTTAGAGGTTGGCAATGCTAAAAAACAGAAATTATTTCAAAGACATCAAGAGTTAATTGAACAGAGGGATGGCCCGATTGGTAAAAAAACAGGTGAAGTGGTCGGCTATTTTATTCCCCGCCGGAATATGTTTCTAGGAAAAGCCCTGATTCACACCGGGGTTTATCCGGATGGGGTGATTAGACTGGTTAAAAAAGGAAAAGCGAGATTTCCCCAAAAATCGGTTCATGAACAGGTTCAGCTTGACGGTAAGGTTGGTTGGCTCTCCGGAGATTTACTTCACTACGATTCCCCAACCTTAAAACGGTACTTTAATCGGATGAATCGCTATACAGATCTTCAGGCAGAGGAATTAAAAATGCAAGGGGTTTCGAAAAATGCATGGTTCATAATTCAATATTCCTTATTCAAGCCGCTATACATTTTTCTAAATTTATTTGCCAGGCACGGTGGTTTTAAAGACGGCGTCCGTGGCTTTTTGTGGTCCCTTTTTTCCTCCTGGCATTATCCAATTGCATATTTCAAGTATTTAACTGCTAAATCGGCCAGTGCTTCTTAACAAATTTATCCGTGAAGTTTTTGACTTGAGATTCAAGGAAATCTTTTATAACTTGAGGCTCAATATTTTCAGCAAGATATTCGATGTCGTAACTTTCAATATCGCCCCAGTATATCAACTGTTCCAAGAAGAGCTTTTCGGAGAACCCCGCGCCGAATTTTTTCTTTGATACGGCGATCAAATCCTCAAATGAGACATAACTCTTTTTCAGTAAAAAATATAAATCCACATAATCTCTCCACTTGGGCCTTCTCCCGATTGTAAAAGCTTTGTTGGCGGCAATATCTTTTATGTCCAGTAAATTTAAATAATCAGTATTAATGGGCTCAAAAAGCGGCTTATAATCGTCGTAGAAAAAAGTAACATAAACAGATTCCGGAGTTAATAAATTTAATTGGTCTTCGGTATCAAGAAGCCTTAAGGTGCCCTTTCCAAACGCATCTTTCGCTTTTCTCCATAGCGACGGTTCTAATTATGAAACACCTTAAGCCTGTCGCTATTTAGTGATTCTAGGATAAGTTTTGACATAATATCTTTTGTCGATGTCCGCATCCGGTATTTTCA
>Ga0210016_1003641_pt1 | contig 13455 bp, 12 predicted proteins | sample CryGeyCG2014_300_FD_185454 | JGI IMG/M metagenome (GOLD analysis project Ga0210016, IMG submission 185454) | Groundwater microbial communities from aquifer - Crystal Geyser CG02_land_8/20/14_3.00 (SPAdes) (version 2) | ecosystem: Environmental > Aquatic > Deep subsurface > Groundwater | place... | reverse complement strand
AAGGATTCTGGACAAGCCAGAATGACAAGGAGAAGAAGGATCCTGTCGATTCTTGACAGGCAGGGACAGGCTAAGCCAGAATAGACAAGAAGTCCATGCCCTTTGTGATCTGTCATTCCCGCTTGTTGGGAATCCTTCCCCTTTGCGATCTGTCATTCCCGCTTGTCGGGAATCCTTCTTTGTTGAGTACGACAGATGTGATCGGATAAGAAGAAGGATTCTGGACAAGCCAGAATGACAAGGAGAAGAAGGATCCTGTCGATTCGCAAGTTATCTCTTAATAGCTGAGTAGTTACATCTATTTTACCAAAACAAGGAGGAAAAAATGGCTAAAAGAAAAACCGCAAGAGAACAGTTGGAAGATGCCAAAGGGTTACCTAAAGTGGTAGCTACCCCAAAGGGTGTGATGCTTGTTCCAAAGCCTTTGGATGTGGATGCCCTCATCCGAAGGGTAGAAAGAGGGAAACTTGTTACTGTAGACCAGATTAGAAAACGGCTGGCAAAGGATGCTGAGACAGAGTATACCTGCCCATTGTGTACTGGAATCTTCTTAAGGATTGCGGCTGAGGCATCAGAGGAGGATTTGGTTGATGGGAAAACTCCAGCACCTTATTGGCGAGTGGTTAAGTCTGACGGTAGTCTGAACGAAAAATTCCCTGATGGAGCAAAATGGCAAACAAGCCGCTTAATCGAAGAAGGTCATACCATTGAACCAGGAAAAGGTAAAAAGCCACCCAGGGTAAAGGATTTTGAGAAATTTATTCAGGAGATATAAACTCAAGTGGGGCATAAATTGCGATTTTTTCGGTGAGGATTAATCAAGGAGAGCAAGGCGTGAAGGTGAGCAATAGTGTACTATTGCTCACCTGAACAACATAGCTATCGTTGATTAAGACCAGCGAAAAACGCAATTTATGCCCCACTTGAGTATAACTACTCACCACATTAATAAGGGGGAATCCACCTCTCTACTCCCCACCAGTGGGGGACATTCGTATCCCCCATTGACAGGGTTAGGAAAAAATAAGTAGTAGCCATGTCGTTCGCTGTTTTGTTATCCCCTGATGACAGGGGTAGGGAGCAAGTAATTACCATGTCAAATTATATCATCAAAAGAATACTCTTGACAATACCGGTTATATTTGGTATTGTAACAATTACCTTTATCCTTCTTTCCCTTGTGCCGGGGGACGCTACCTTGTGCGTGGTTGGTGAAAGGGTGGATAAGGTAACCATGGAGATAATAAAGAAGGAAAGGGGATTTGATAAGCCGATTATGGAGAGATATATAAATTATCTCTACAGGCTTGCTCACCTTGATCTGGGTCGTTCGTATTCTACAGGGGCACGGGTAAGCAAGACTATCTGTGAACGATTTCCTAATACCTTGCGTTTGGCTATGGCGGCTATGCTTGTGGCTATAATGGTTGGTATCCCTCTGGGTATATTATCAGCAGTAATGCGGGGAAAATTTATAGATTATATTTGTACGATTTTGGCTGTCTTTGGTGTATCTACACCGGTCTTCTGGTTTGGGTTATTGCTTATCTGTGTCTTTTCCATCTATCTTGGCTGGTTGCCAGCCTCTGGTATGGGCAGTGGCGATATCTGACATCTTATCATGCCTGCACTAACACTTGGACTTCATTCTGTTGCCTTTATTACCCGGGTTACAAGATCAAGTATGCTTGAGATTATAGGGGAGAATTATATTAGAACTGCAATGGCAAAGGGTCTTCGGGAAAGCATAGTCATCCTTAAACATGCGATGAAGAATGCATTAATCCCGGTAATTACCCTGATTGGGCTGGATTTTGGCAGTTATCTGAATGGTTCTGTGCTTACTGAGACAATATTCAGTTGGCCCGGGATTGGACGATATGCGGTTGAGGGTATTATGAAACGGGATGCACCGGTTGTTATGGGTACGGTTCTCTTTGGTGCCATAGTATTTGTTTTGACAAATTTAATAGTGGATATATTGTATCATTGGATTAATCCACGCATAAGGTATGGGGGAAGAGATTAAGGGTCTGTGACAGACCCTAACCACAAAAACCACGAAAGGCACGAAGAAGAAAAATCAATGATTAAATAATTATTTCACAACAAAATGATATTATTTGGCGGGAGTATAGTCATGATATTTATATTAATGGCTATATTCTGTCCCTTACTTGCACCCTATGACCCTTATCAGATAAATCTCTATGATCGCCTTCAGCCACCATGCAGGGAACATCTGTGTGGTACGGATAATATTGGCAGGGACATACTTTCCAGAATTATTTATGGGGCAAGGGTTTCATTGATTGTGGGTGTGGTTGCCACCTTTATCTCTATTGCTTTGGGTCTCTTCTTTGGAATACTTGCCGGTTACTTTGGCGGGTTCGTAGATAAAATTATGTTATGCCTCATGGATATTATGCTTGCCTTCCCTGGATTTTTATTAGCCATAGGTGTGGCTGTAGCTATTGGTCCAGGCCTCATGACATTGTTTTTTGCCTTATCTGTGGTTGGCTGGGCAGGGTTTGCCCGAATAATCAGGGGGGTGGTTATAGCAACCAAAGAGCAGGCATTTGTTGAGTCAGCAAGGGCGATTGGTGTAACAGACATTGGTATAATCATAAAACATATTCTGCCCAATTGCCTATCTATGGTAATTGTTATGGCTACCCTGAAGGTAGGTTCATTTATCCTTGGAGAGGCATCCTTAAGCTTTCTTGGGCTTGGGGCACAACCACCAACACCTACATGGGGATCAATGGTAAGTGCAGGCTCTACCTTTTTGCACTCTGCACCATGGCTATCTATCATCCCTGGAGTGGCTATAGCTGTAGTGGTGATTGGATTTAATATTTTGGGTGATGGATTGCGGGATGTGCTTGACCCGAGGTTACAGGATTAGGGACTGCCACATTTATTTTGTGACAGTCTCTAACCTGCACTCTATTTTTTACATTACCTGAGCGGCTACAAATATCTCTTCTGCCTCTTTTGGCGAGGCATCTTCATGAATGATAGCATTCAGGGCAGCAGCCATAGCCACAGGGTGATTATTCTGCCATACATTTCGGCCAAGGTTGAGACCAATGGCTCCCTTTTGCATCCCATCATAAATAAAATCAAACACCTCTCTATCTGTATCTACCTTTGGACCGCCAGCCATTACCACTGGCACAGGGCAGCCGTTTGTTACCTTATCAAAATCCTCACACCAATATGTTTTAACAACACTGGCACCCAATTCAGCACAGATTCGGCAGCACAGACCAAGATACCGCGCATCTCTTTTTTCCATCTCTCGACCAACTGCGGTTACAGCCATTACAGGAAGGTCATATCGATTACATTCGTTAACAAGGTTTGACAGGTTTGACAAGGTTTGTTTTTCATATTCGGACCCAATAAATACAGAAAGCCCCACAGCAGAGGCATTAAGCCTGAGAGCCTCTTCAACAGAGGTGGTGAGTATCTCATCTGCCAGATCCTTACCTACCATGCTTGTACCGCCAGAGACCCTGAGAATAATAGGCTTATCAATAGCAGACGGTATGGCAGAACGCAGTACCCCTCTGGTCACAAAAAGGGCATCAAAATAGGAAAGTAACGGCTTAATAGTCTCCCACGGTTTTTCCAATTTCGTGGTTGGACCCTGGAAATATCCATGGTCTATAGGCATAAAGAAACAGTGTCCATCTGGCTGAATTAATCGTGATAGTCGATTTTTCATTCCCCAATCCATAATTACATCCTCCTGATAAAATATTAATAGTAACTACTCAGGTAAAGGAATTTACCACGGAGAACACATAAGTTGATAGGTTGATAGGTTGATGAGTTTATAGGTTAAATGAACACAGATTCATAATTCATAAACATTTCCTATCAATTCATCCACTTATCAACCCATCAACTATTCAACTTATCAACTTTTTGTGTCTTCGTGCCTTTGTGGTGAGTAGTTACTATTAATACAAACCCCTACATGTGAAATCACAATATCTGTATTATATCAAATTCCTAAATATTGTCAAGTATTTTTTTTAACCTGCAAATCACAGGTTATGGTAACGAATAATGAAATCTGTGGATAGTTTTTGATTGCACAGGTTGAAATTTGTTTGACAATTTCAATAAAAAATGATATACTAAGATTGCTTGAATTTTGGAAGATAAATGGAGGAATGTCAATGAAAGAAAAGGTAAAAATTGGGATTATTGGCGGCAGTGGACTTTATCAAATGGATGGATTAGAAGGAGTTACGACAATGGCTGTTGATACCCCTTTTGGCTTGCCATCTGATGAATTAATCATTGGTAATCTTAATGGTGAAAAAATAGCCTTTCTGGCAAGGCATAAAAGGGGGCATTCTATTATGCCCACAGAGATAAACTACAGGGCAAATATCTATGCCTTGAAGTCAATTGGGGTAAAATGGATTCTCAGTATTAGTGCAGTAGGGAGTCTGAGGAAAGAGTTACATCCTTTAGATATGGTTGTTCCAGATCAAGTATTTGATCATACCAGGCATCGGGTTTCCACATTTTTTGGAAACGGAGTGGTAGCTCATGTTGGTTTTGCTGACCCATTTTGTCCGGAATTAAGCCAAATCCTGTTTAATACAGCTACGGATGCAGGGTGTCATGTTCATAAGGGAGGGACATATATCTGTATGGAAGGTCCTCAGTTTTCTACCCGAGCTGAATCAAATATATATAGGCAGCTTGGATTTGACATTATTGGCATGACTGCTATGCCAGAGGCAAAACTTGCCAGAGAGGCACAGATTTGCTATGCCACACTTGCCATGGTTACGGATTATGATGTCTGGCATGAAACGACAGGGGATGTTACGATAGAAATGGTTATAGAAAATCTGAATAAAAATGTTGCCAATGCTAAAAGGATTATTAAAGAGATAATCCCCAGGATTCCTGAAAAGAGGGAATGCGTTTGTGCATCTGCCCTGAAGGATGCGGTGATGACTAATCCTGATTTAATCTCGAATGAAATGAGGGAAAAATTGGCAGTGCTGATGAAGTAGGTAAGAAAGTTGAAGATTTGACAGATCCTAAAGGGAATGGAGGATATGCACCATGGATAAAAAAAGAATGGATACCATAATCTCAAGGTTTAATGACGCAAGCGTCCTTGTTGTTGGTGATTTGATGCTGGATGAGTTTGTTTGGGGAAAGGTAAGTAGAATATCCCCGGAGGCACCTGTACCAGTAGTAGATGTTACCTTAATTACCTTTTCCCCTGGTGGGGCTGGGAATGTGGTAAATAACATCCGTATTCTTGGCGGAAAGGTATACCCGGTGGGTATAATTGGTGAGGATGGCACAGCCCAAAAGTTGCTTGCAGAATTAAAGAAGAAAAATATTGATGTAGATGGTATAGTTGTTGACAGTGAAAGGCCAACAACATTGAAATCAAGGGTTATTGCTCACTCACAACAAATGCTCAGGATTGACAGGGAACAAAGAGGGGAAATTCCGGAATGGGTGACAAAACAGATGTTGAGTTTCGTCAGGATGCTCCTGCCAGAGATAAAGGCAGTAGTTATCTCTGATTATGGCAAGGGGGTTGTTTCCCCAAGATTACTTGAGGAATTGATTCCATTGTGTCGAAAGAACTCTCTTCCAATAATTGTTGACCCAAAGATAAACCGTTCCTTATACTATAAGGGAATATCTGTCATTACCCCCAATCATCATGAGGCAGGAGAGATTGTCCATCAAAAGATTATTGATGAAGAAACACTGCTGATAGTTGGACAAAAGCTGCTTTCAGAGCTTGAGAGTGAGGCAGTGTTGATTACCAGAGGAGAGGATGGTATGTCGCTCTTTGAGAAGGATGGAAACATAACACATATTCCTACTGTTGCAAAAGAGATATATGATGTAACCGGTGCCGGAGATACAGTAGTAAGCGTGATGGCTCTGAGCCTTGCCTGTGGGGCAAAGATGAAAGAGGCATCTATCTTATCTAATTTTGCAGCAGGAATAGTAGTGGAAAAGGTAGGCACAGCCGTAGTTACTGTTTCAGAATTAAGGGAAAGGGTTAAGGGTGCTTATGAGTGAAAAGATTAAGAGCTTAAATGAAATAAAACAACTAATTGGCATACTCAAGGGTCAGAACAAAAGGATTGTTTTTACCAACGGATGTTTTGATATTCTGCATGCAGGTCATGTCAAATACCTTCAGGAGGCAAAAAGCCTTGGCGATGTCTTGATTATTGGATTGAATACAGACTGGTCAGTATGTGCGAATAAGGGACCTTCACGGCCATTGGTTGGTGAACAAGATCGGGCAGAGGTTCTGGCAGCACTGGCTTGCGTTGACTATATCATTATGTTTGATGAATTTACCCCGGAAAGACTGATTGAAGAAATAATTCCAAACATTCTGGTTAAAGGCGGAGATTATAACATAGATGATATCAAGGGTAAGGAATGTGTTGAGTCTCATGGCGGAAGGGTTGTTTCCATCCCATTTATTCCAGATAAATCTACAAGCAATCTCATCAAATTGATTATTGAAAGATATGGTCCGGGGAATATTTTTTGATATAAGTCGTCAAGAAAAAATAACTTGCAGAAGTCGTGTTACCGATCCATCTTGGCTGGCTTCGTTGTTCGTCGCTTACGAACAGTCAGACTTGTCTGACTTGCCAGCCAAGCGTCTTGCGTGACTCTTGGTGTACAACTTATTTTTTCTTGACTCCTAAGCTCATATAGAAATCAGTGTCATTTACCGGAGAATCTCATGAATAATAAAAAAAAATTGATTATTGCTATCGATGGTCCAGCAGGTGTTGGCAAAAGTACTGTTTCAAAGGCAATAGCCAGACGGTTGAGGCTTAAGCATATTGATTCCGGGGCAATATATCGTGCCATTACCTATCAGGTGTTGAAAAAAAATGAGGATATTGGCTCTGAAGATGTCGTTGTTGCCATAGCAAGGCAGATAAAGATTGAATACAAGGCACAAAATAAAATTATAGTTAATGGGGATGTCGTAACAGAACAGATACGAAGTCATGAGGTAACCAGACATGTTTCTACTGTGGCTGCATATAAAGGGGTAAGGGATGTAGTTGTCAAAATCCTTCGAGGGCTTACGGCTGATTGTGGCGTAGTTATGGAGGGAAGGGATATTGGAAGTGTGATTCTGCCAGACGCAGATTTTAAGTTTTATCTTGATGCTACCATTGCGGAAAGGGCGCAAAGAAGATATAAAGAGCTGAAAAAAAAAGATAAGAATGTCGAATTGTATAAGATACAATTAGAAATAAAACATCGGGATAAGAAGGATAGTTCCAGAGAAATAGCACCCCTTATCAGGGACCCCGGTGCAGCCTATATTGATACCAGTGCCTTAACACTAAAAGAGGTAATGTCTCTGATAATAAAAAAGATTAATTCTATCTTAAGAATAGATAACATATCATTTTTCCGTAGCAGCAATCTGTTTTATTCTATCGTATGTTTTGTATTAAGATTTGGTTATGTTAAATATCTCGGACTGAATGTTCAAGGATTATCCAATATTCCAGCAACCGGTGGCGTGTTATTGGTTTGCAATCATTTAAGCCATCTGGACCCTCCGGCAGTGGCTGTTAGTTTGTCAAGACAGGCATCATTTATTGCCAGATCCAGTCTTTTTGAGGTAAATCCATTATTGTGCTGGCTATTAAAAAGATTAAATGTCTATCCCCTTAATCGGGAAGGGATAGATCGTGATGTATTTAAGAGGGTTATGGCAATTCTTGATGCTGGAAGGATATGCCTTATCTTTCCAGAAGGAACCAGAAGCAAAACAGGACAACTTCAACCAGCAAAGCCAGGCATAGGAATGATTATCTCTATGGCAAAAAATAATGGGGTAAGGGTTAATGTTATTCCATGTAAGATAACTGGAACAGACAAAGCATTTCCTGTTGGAGCAAAATGGATCAAAAAGGAACAGATACGGCTTAAGTTTGGAAAACCAATAGACTTATCAGACTTGTTAGAGCAACAGGACAAACGAAACTATCGGGCTATTGCTGATAGACTTATGGAGCATATTGGTGGGGTGTAGGTAGGAAAGGTGGGGAGGCAGGAAATCACAGACACTTGATTACCTTATTATACTCAAGTGGGGCATAAATTGCGATTTTTTCGGTGAGGATTAATCAAGGAGAGCAAGGCGTGAAGGTGAGCAATAGTGTACTATTGCGAACCTGAACAACACAGCTATCGTTGATTAAGACCAGCGAAAAACGCAATTTATGCCCCACTTGAGTATAACTATGACCCTATGACCAAACCATGGTGGATTTAAGATGGAAATCATATTATCTAAGGAAGCTGGATTCTGTTTTGGGGTTAAGCGGGCATTGGAATTAACCCTGAAGACCCTTGCCAACGAAAAAGGGCATGTTTATACCATGGGTCCACTTATCCATAACCCACAGGCAGTTGAAGATCTTAAGAACAAAGGGGTATTGGTTGCTGAGAGCTTGGATGAAATCAAGTCAGGGGTGGTGGTCCTTCGTTCTCATGGGGTTCCCCCCAAACTTTATCAGCAAATATTAGATACAGGGTTAAAGATAGTAGATGCAGTTTGCCCAAATGTGAAACTGGTTCAAAAACTTGTCGCTCAATTAAAACAAAATGGATATACAGTGGTTGTTGTTGGAGAAAAAAACCATCCAGAGGTAATGAGTGTTCCCGGCATAGTAGAGGGAGAGACACTTGTAATAGAAAATATTGAACAGGCAGCAGGGTTGCCCTGGGTAAAAAGATTAGGGGTAGTAGCTCAAACAACCCAAACCTGTGAACACTTCAGAAAAATAATCAGTGTTTTATTGCATAGAACCTTTGAGTTAAGAACCTATCATACTATATGTGAGGCTGTAGAGAAAAGGCAGCAGAATTCTCTTGATATAGCCAAACAAGTAAATATGATGTTAGTCATTGGCGGAAAAAATAGTGCCAATACAAGTCGTTTAGCTCAAGTTTGTGCGATGAGTGGATGCACAACCCATCACATTGAAACTGCTGCTGAAATACAATCAGAATGGTTAAAAGGGATAGAAAAGATAGGGATTACAGCCGGTGCCTCTACCCCGCCATGGATAATTGATGAGGTAATGGATAAACTGACAGCCATCAGTCTATAAGCTTTATATTTCTTAAGAGGTAACAATGATTAAAAAGTGTCTTGTCTTAATTAGTATTTTATTTATATTGTTTATTTCCGGATGGCTTACAGGATGTTTTACCACAGAAAAATCCTTGCCTTCTATATATTATTCTGTAGCTCAAAATATGGGGCAATATACGGTTAAAGGGAAACTTTATTGTTATGAGGGGGATGAGTTACTTAAGTATCTGGACGGGGAGGCTGAAAAATATCTGGCATACAAGATTAAAAGCCTGAGTGTTCAGGAATACCAGAATGATTCAGGAATTACATTGACCATTGAGATATACAATATGTCCAACCTTCAAGATGCGTTTGGTATATATTCATTGAATAGAAATCCAGAGGCAAGGTTTGTGGATCTGGGCAATGAAGGGATAATTACATCATATATGGTAGAGTTTTGGAAGGCGAATTTTTATGTCAAACTTATTCATTCTGCCCCGGGTCCTAAAGACGATTTGATTCAAATAGCAAAAAAGTTAGCCAGTAATATCAATAGAAATTCAAAAGAGCCACAATTGGTTCATTTATTACCTGTTAAGGATTATATCCCAAAAAGTGCAAAATTTTTTCACGAAAAAATATCCTTAGACAATATCTATTATATCCCTGAAAATTTTCTGGAATTAAACAATAAAACCAATGGGGTCGTGGGATACTACCAGAATGATAAAGAAAGGGCAAAGGCATTTATCATTAAATATTCCTCCAAAGATCTGGCGAAGATAGCTTGTAAAAAATACTTAAAATATCTCAGTGAGCATAAAAAAAATGATGCCACAGTCAATATTTTTGATGCTTATATATTTGGTATCTGGGATGGAGTGGATTCCAAGTGGACAGGAAAGATTATGAATGAATTGGCAGATTCATTAGGGATGAATAAAGGTGGTTGATGGCTGAGTATAGAGGCAGAATTTGAAGACAAATCTTGAATGTGGAATGCAGACGAATCTACCTTCTATACTCAAGGCTAACTCCAATTGTCCCTCTTTGTTTATGCCTTAAGTCTTGTAACACCTTACTGGATGAGCGAATCAACAACCTCGATGTAATACATTTATTTTGTGACAGACCCTTATTCACATACAGCTTGTTAAGTACTTCTTTAGGATGACATTGAAAGGTTGACATAATTGAACCAAGAAAAAAATTTGCCTTGACAATCAGGGATAAGAATGTTATATTATTCAGGCTGAATGCTGAACTGGTACAAATATTATAGAAGGAGCTATTATTTTATGAAATCATTAGTTATTGTAGAATCGCCGGCTAAGGCAAAGACGATCAATAAGTATCTTGGGAACGATTATCAGGTGCTGGCTTCCATGGGACATGTCCGTGATTTACCTGCGAAGAAATTGGGGGTGGATATTGAAAAAGATTTTAAGCCTACTTATGAGGTTATCTTAAGCAGAAAAAAAACAATGGCTCAGCTTAAGTCCGCAGCAGCAACAGTTGACAAGATATTTCTTGCCCCTGACCCTGACCGCGAGGGAGAGGCAATTGCCTGGCATCTGGCTCAAGAGCTTGGGGTTGGGGCAAAGAAAAAGATATATCGGCTCACATTCCATGAAATAACCAAACAGGCTATTCAAGAAGCCATTAAAAACCCAACTATTATCAATCAGGAAAAGGTGGATGCTCAACAGGCAAGAAGGATACTTGATCGTCTGGTTGGTTATCAGATTAGCCCAATTCTTGGCAGAAAAATACGACAGGGCTTGAGTGCTGGCAGGGTTCAATCTGTGGCTGTTCTCTTAGTAGTGAACAGAGAAAAGGAGATTTTAGCCTTTATAATTGAAGAGTATTGGTCAATTATTGCCAATCTCAAAAAACACAATGCTCAGGCACAGATAACCGCTAAATTAGAAAAGATTGATGACAAAAAAGCCAGTATTCCAAATAAGGAAAGAACGGACGAGATATTAGCTGACCTTTCAGGTAAGCCGTTTATTATCTCTGCTATTGCTAAAAGACAAAAAAAGCAAAACCCTGCCCCGCCATTTATCACAAGTAAACTTCAACAGGAGGCATCCCGTAAGCTCAGGTGGACGGCTAAAAAGACCATGTCCGTGGCTCAGCAACTCTATGAGGGATTAGATATTGGAGAGGATTCCCCGGTTGGATTAATTACCTATATGCGAACTGATTCTGTTCGTGTGGCTCAAGTGGTTCAAGTAGAGGTAGCATCTTATATTCAAAAAAAATATGGGAAGGAGTATACACCTGAAAAACCGCCAATATATAAATCAAAGGCATCTGCTCAGGAAGCACATGAAGCTATCAGGCCAACAACTGTAGGGTACGAGCCAGATACCATAAAACAGTACCTCAGTTTGGATCAGTATCGGTTGTATAAACTCATCTGGAATAGGTTTGTTGCCTCACAGATGGATCCGGCTATCTTAGAGATAACCACGGCTGATATTGTGATTCAGGCTAAGAATAAGTATCTATTCAGAATAGCTGGTTCTGTAGTTAAATTCAACGGCTTTATGGCTGTCTATGTTGAAAGCAAGGATGAGGAAGATGATGAGGAAAAAGAGGGGATTTTGCCGTCGCTTGATGAGGGTGAGAAGCTTGATCTCCTTGGATTGGACGGAAAACAACACTTTACCCAGCCACCGCCAAGGTATACAGAGGCTACGCTGATTAAAGCCCTTGAAGAAAAAGGGATTGGCAGGCCAAGTACCTATGCCCCAACCATCAGCACTATTCAGGACAGAGAGTATGTGGAAAAACAGGAGGGTAGCTTTAGACCAACAGAGATTGGAATGCTTGTAACCGATGTGTTGATTGGTGCATTTCCAGATATAATTAATATTGATTTTACAGCATCAATGGAAGAGAATCTGGATAAGATTGAAGAGGGAGCAGTTAATTGGGTAACTGTGCTCAAGGATTTTTATCAGCCATTTTCAGAGGCATTAAAAAATGCAGGGGATAAGATACAGGATGTAAAAAAGCAACAAGAAACTTTGACTGCTGTTAAATGTGAAAAATGTGGCAGTCAGATGGTGATCAAACTCGGACGGAATGGAAAGTTTCTGGGGTGTTCTAAATATCCTGAATGTAAATCTACTACACCTTTTGATGTGGATGAGCAGGGCAATATTAGTGCAGTTAAGGCAGAAACGACTGAAGAAATCTGCGATAAATGCAGTTCACCTATGGTGATTAAGCTTGGACGGAATGGAAAGTTTCTGGCTTGTTCTGCATATCCAAAGTGTAAGAATGCAAAACCGATAAATCAGGATACCGGAGAGGTTCAGGAAACGACGACTGATGTTAAATGTGCAAAATGCGGCAGTCAGATGGTGGTCAAGCTTGGTCGCAATGGGAAGTTTTTGGGATGTTCTAATTATCCTGAATGTAAATCCACTACCCCTTTTGAGGTGGATGAACAGGGCAATATCAAGGCAGTTAAGATAGAGACGACTGAAGAAGTCTGCGATAAATGCAACTCACCCATGGTAATTAAGATTGGACGGAATGGAAAGTTTCTGGCTTGTTCTGCATATCCAAAGTGTAAGAATGCAAAGCCGTTAAACAAGGGTACGAAAGGGGTTAATGCAGCTAAGACAGAGACGACTGGGATTGGTGTTACCTGCATGGTTATTGATGAAAATGGAAAGGAATGCGGCGGCAATATTGTTCGCAAGTCATCCAGAAAGGGATTCTTCTATGGTTGTGATAATTATCCTGCCTGTAAATTTGCCACATGGGATGAACCTACAAATAACAAATGTCCAAATTGTGGGCAGATGCTGGTCAGAAAGGTGAAAAAGGGCGAAGAGGTAATGCTTTGCGTGAAAAAGGATTGTGCTTATAATGAGGGAAGGTAGGGAAACAGCAGCGGGCGGAGGAAGTAGATGTTGATGAGATTATTTATCGTCTCTACTTGAGGCAAAAGCTTGAGGCTGGCGAAAAAGATATCAGTGAGGGACAACTTGTTTCACATGAAGAAGTTGTCAGGGAGACTTCTAAATGGTTCGAACGATAAAATGGGCGAGAAGATCACTCAAAGACTTACACGATATTTATGAGTTCATTGCAAAAGATTCAAGACGATATGCCCAGATACAGGTTGAAAAAATGTAACTACTCAGGTAAAGGAATTTACCACTCAAGACACAAAGGTATACAGTAACTACTTGTAGCTATATTGGACGGAAAAAACTACGAAATACGCGAAAAACCGCGAAAATTAATAATCAGAAGGAATTTGTGAATCAGAATTTTTCGCGTTTTTT
>Ga0210016_1003637_pt1 | contig 13465 bp, 9 predicted proteins | sample CryGeyCG2014_300_FD_185454 | JGI IMG/M metagenome (GOLD analysis project Ga0210016, IMG submission 185454) | Groundwater microbial communities from aquifer - Crystal Geyser CG02_land_8/20/14_3.00 (SPAdes) (version 2) | ecosystem: Environmental > Aquatic > Deep subsurface > Groundwater | place... | reverse complement strand
GTATGGACGGAATCATACAATAATAAAACAGAGGCTTTAAAGCGAGAAAGACAAATCAAGAGATGGAAGAGCCACAAAGCAATAGAAAGATTGATTGACAGCGGGGTGGAGCAGCCTGGTAGCTCGTCCCGATGGCATAGCCCATCGGGGAGGTCGTCCTTTCAATGGAATATTCCATATATATCCTAATGTGGTGTCTCTAACAGTTCTTTACATTTGGGCTGTCATTGCGAGGAGTGTTAACGACGAAGCAATCTTGACCTAAAAATCGAGATTGCCACGCTCCCTTTGGTCGCTCGCAATGACAACTCAAAGCAGAATCAAATGTCAAGGGATTTATGCGACACCATACTAGAGATATGACACATCCTGTCGGGCAGAAAAAACCCAATGCTTGGGGTATATATGATATGCATGGGAATGTTAGAGAATTTTGTTCTGATAATTATGATGATGATTATTATAAATATTCACCTGCCCAAAATCCATTGGGACCAATACAGGGTAGTTTATATGTTCAGCGTGGGGGTGGTTGGAAAGATAATGCAGACAATTGCCGTTCCGCAATAAGATTTAAAATGCGACCTTGGTATAAAACAGTATATAAAGAACCTACGACATGCGAAGGATTTCGTTGTGTAGTTTCAAAATAAAAATAAACAATTTAACATTATTTCAGGGCTGAAGCCCTGAGTTACGTAAGTAACTGTATCGCTGCAATCGTGTTTCAAAATCGCTGCAATCATATTTAAAGGGGGGTTCAATGAAAAAATCCAGTCTGTGGTATTATTTAGTTTTGGTATTGGTATTAACTTTCAACTTTCAACTTTCAACTTTTAACTGCCAGGCCGCCGAAAAAGGCCTGGTTGCGTACTGGTCCTTCGACAAGGTAGACGGGGAACAGGTGTCTGACCTGTCAGGCAACGGGTTTGACGGGACAGTGCTTGACGCGGAAGAGGTGAAGGGTGTTTCAGGGAACGCGCTCTCGTTCAAAGGCGGCGCGGTTGAGGTGCAGGGCAATGAAGCGCTCACGCCGACAGACCAGTTCACGGTTGAGCTATGGTTCTGGACAGACGTTCCGGGCCAGAACGATAAGTATATGATAAATAACATATTCGGCGAAGCAACCTACGGGTACAGGCTTGGGCTTGCCGGGGGCTCTATTGTATGGCAGGTCCCTGTCACTTCCTGGAGCCATTCAATTGCCACAAACGGCTATATTGTTCCTATGGGCCAGTGGGTGTTTGTCGCGGGTACTTTTGACGGCAAGAAAATGCATATATTCGTTAACGGCGAGGAAAAAGCGGTCGGAGACAGGCCCGGAGCTGCCAATCCTTCCCCGGATAGCCTTTACATAGGGACTTTTACTAAAGGGCACGAAAGGGCATTCTTTGAGGGAATAGTTGATGAGGTTAAGATATATAACCGCGCGCTTACTCAGCAGGAGCTTATGGAACAATACAAGAAGATTGCACCTCCTGCTTCGCAGTTGAAAGTTGAAAGTTCAAAGTTGAAAGTTGAAAAGAAAGAAGAAAAGAAGGAACAGCGTAAATCTGTGTCTAAAAAGGAACTGGTTGGGTATTGGAAGTTTGACGAGGGAGCCGGGGAAGAAGCTAAGGATTCGTCAGGCAGGGGGAATGACGGAGCTGTAGCAGGAGCTGAGTGGGTCAACGGGAAATCCGGCAAAGCCATTTCAGTGTCAGGAGAACAATTCGTAGAGATACCCAGCTCTGAGGACTTGCAGTTAGGCGCGGAGATCTCCATAGAAGCCTGGGTTTTTCCCACGGATATAAACGGCTGGCGCATGATAGTGGTGAAGGAAAAAGAATACCAGCTGCGCGTGAACCCTCCTGAGGAAGGTAATCCTTTCAGCATTTTCGTATTCCTTGATGGTTCCTGGGAGCCGCGCACCGCCAACATCGTACCTCAGGTCGAGAGATGGTCGCATGTCCTCGCGGTATGGGACGGGGCAAAGCTGCAGATGTGGGTAAACGGCGAGATGAAAGAAGCGGAAAGAAAAGGAAGTTCGAGCCCGGGCGAAGCGCCGGTCCATATAGGCCAGGGATTTATCGGCATTATTGATGAGGTTAAAATTTATAATTACGCATTGGGTAACACGGAGATCGTGGAGCTGTTCAAGAAAGATGGGGTTCCGATAGCAGAGGACAAGTCAAAAGTCAAAGTGCAAAATGTAAAAGGCAAAAGTGAGAAAAAAGAAGAAAAGAAGGAACAGCGTGAATCAGTGTCAAATAAAGGTCTTGTAGGTTACTGGAAGTTTGACGAGGGAAGCGGTGAGAGTGCTGGGGATGCGTCCGGGAACGGGCACGACGGGGAAGTTATGAATGGCGAGTGGGCAAAGGGGATTTCCGGATCGGCTCTCGCATTCAACGCGGAAAATAAGACATGCGTTATCATCCCTGACGCGGATGACCTGAATCCAACCGCGCAGATCTCGGTTGAAGTATGGATAAAGGGAGACGTGCCGCAGGGAGATAAGCAGATAGTGAACAAGGTAGCAGGCGGCAAAGAGGGGTACAGGCTTACATGCGGCGGGGATAATATAATAGCATGGCAGATCCCTACTGAGGAAAAAGAATGGTCAGGCGGGATGGGCAGCGCAACAGGTTATAATTTCGGTGAGTGGTCCTACATAGCCGGCACATATGACGGTAAGACAATGCGCGTTTACATTAACGGGAAGGAAGCCGGCTCTATGCCCAGAACAGGCGAGATCTTTCAGTCCCAGCGTGACCTGATAATCGGCGATTTCGCGCCGGGAGCCGGAACGCCCGCGTTCACTGGCTTGATGGATGAACTGAGGATATACAGCCGCGCCCTTACTCCGCAGGAGATCGAGGAGCGATACAAGTCTGCTGCTCCTCCTGCTTCGCAGTTAAAAGTTGAAAGTTCAAAGTTGAAAGTTGAGAAAAAGGAGGAAAAACCCGTGATAGAGGCAAAACCCGGAACTCTGGTTGAATGGAATTTTAACAAAGAAGGCGATCTGGAAGGATGGTCAGCGAACGGGCATATGAGCGACGTTGAGGTGTCAGGCGGCATGCTGAAATTCAAGACCGTGGACTGGGATCCGTTCCTGACAGGCTCGGGGTTTGAATTCCCCGCGAATTCAATGCAGTTCATTGAGATCAGGATGAAGGCAAGCTCGGACGGGGGCGACGAGTTCTTCTGGTCCAATACCTTTGAAACGCAATACGGCGGTTTTACTCCCGGCAAGGAAACTCCTTTTTCAGTTATAGGGGATAAAGAGTTCCATATCTACAGGATCTTCCCGGCGTGGAAGGACGAGAAGAAAATAATACTTATGCGCTTTGATTCTCACGACAAGTGCGAATACGAAGTTGATTACATAAAGATAGTGCAGATAGCTCCTGGCAAGAACACGAAGGCGGACTTCGATTTCACCAAGGATACCGGAGACTGGCAGATCTCAGAAGGCATAGACAAGCTTACGCTGAAGGACGGGATACTTTCGTTCAAGACCGTTTCAGCAAGCCCTCTGCTTATGAACCAGTCTTTGAATGTAGCCACAAAGGGGAACGGTTATCTCGCGATCAGGATGGCTGTTGACAAGGGGACGAACGGCTCCATGTTCTACGTGACAAGCACAGGTTCGGACAGGATTTCCATTCCGCTTAAAGCGGATGGAAAAATGCACCTTTATAATATTCCGATGGCAGCGCAGAAGTGGACAGGCAGCCTTTACCTTATGAATTTCACTCCTACCGACGCAAAGGACGCGTCGGTGCAGGTTGACTACATAAAGGTCTGCCCCGAAGTTCCGCAGGCAGCGGAAATGGAACTGAAATATATCGGGCTTACCGGAGCGGTGAACCGTGCCGGGATCAACGGCAAGGTCATCGCGCTTGTGAATAACAGGGGCGGGTTTGTCAAGAATGTGGAAGCGAAGATCGCTCTGCCCAAAGGCATCCAGCTGCTTGATTCAGGCCCGGCCCAGAAGATCTCAGGCCTTGAATTCAACGATGAGGAAAAGTTTGAGTGGAAGGTCAGGGCTGATTCTCCCATCAAAGACACTGTGTCTGTTTCAGTAAAAGGAGCGGGTGTTCCGGAGATCAAGGGGGACGCGGTCATTGAATTTCTGCCTTCCTTAAACCTTCCGAAAGCTGATTACGTGCCTGCGCCGCAGGCAGTGAAAACCGATTATCAGGTCGGGGTGTATTATTTCCCCGGCTGGAAACCGGGCGTGCACTACGGCTGGCAGAAAATAATGCCGTATCCTGAAAGGGAGCCGGTGCTTGGCTGGTACAGGGAAGGAGAGCCTGAGGTAGCGGACTGGCATGTTAAGTGGTGCGTTGAGCACGGGGTTACCTTCTTTATTTACGACTGGTACTGGTCAAGGGGTTCAAGGTCTCTTGAGCACGCCCTGGACGGGCTTTTCAAATCAAAATACGGCAACCAGCTCAAGTTCTGCCTGCTCTGGGCGAACCATAACCCGAAAGGCACTTCGTCTGAAAAAGATCTTCGAAATGTGACGAAGTTCTGGATCGACAATTATTTCAAAAGGGATAACTACCTGAAAGTGGACAATAAGCCGGTTATGGTCATATTCAGCCCCTGGAGGTTCAGGGAGGATATGGGCTCGGAGAAAGTGAATGCCGCGTTCGATAAGATGCGCGACCTGTGTAAAGAGAACGGTTTTAACGGGCTGTATATGGTCGCGTGCTCAGGCGGTTATAACGAAGGCGAGGTTACCAATCTTGTAAATGAAGGCTATGACGCGGTCTCGGCTTATAACTGGGTTTTCGGCATGATGCCTTATGAGGAGAATACGAAAAGGTTCGCTGAGAGCTGGGCAGGTTATATGGGAGACGACAGGATAAAGTTCATCGTGCCTGTGTGCGGCGGGTGGGACGCCCGGCCGTGGCACGGGCCTGCCACAACGGTTTTAAGCGGAAGGACACCGCAGAATTTCAAGAAGCATCTGCAGGACGCGAAAGACCTTCTTGACAAAAGCGAGAGATCCCCGAAGCTTAAAATGGTGTTCATAGAGGCGTGGAACGAGTTCGGTGAAGGCTCGTATATTGAGCCGCACAAGGAATTCGGGTTTGGTTACTTAGACGCGATAAGGGACGTGTTCACGAAAGCTCCGAAAGAACATATTGACGTCGCGCCTGTGGATGTGGGGCTTGGGCCATATGATTCCCCCGGGCCGCAGAAGGCGAGGGACGGGATAGTCTGGGAATTCAATACCGCGGATGACGGTTGGGGCGGAATGATGGGCCTTGCAGACGTAAGAATAGAGAGCGGGTGTTTGAAGGGTCTTTCCGTGGACAACGACCCCGCGTTCAACGGGCCTCCGATGGAAACGGCCGCGAAGAAATATCCTTTCATGATACTAAGCGCTAAGGCAAGCAAGGACGCCAAATCCCAGATATTCTGGGCGACCAAGCAGACCCCTGATATGAACGAGCCCGCGAGCATACAATTTGACATTCCTGGAGACAATAAATTCCACGAGATAAAACTTAATGTGCGGGAGAACGAGCTTTGGGCCGGCACTATAATCGGCCTGCGTTTTGATCCCTGCTCCGAGCCTGACGTTTCCATTGAAGTTGATTATATTAAGCTCTCAGAAAAATAATTTGTACCAGCAATTTCCTCGCCCCTTGTGGGAGAGGATTGAGGTGAGGGGTAGGTAGCCGCAGGCTTCAGCCTGCGTGTATGTAGGGGCGTGATTTATCACGCCAAAAATTCCATTTACTCCCCCTTTGAAAAAGGGGGATTGAGGGGGATTTACGCGCTCGCCTTTGGCGAAGTCTCGCCCCGACGTTGCATCGGGGTGGATAGTGGCAGAGCTTGTCCCGAAGGGATCCCTTTGGGGCTCTGCATTAAGGAGTCCACTTGGCTAAGGTTGTTTACCTGAGCATGCCAGAGCACGGCCACACAAACCCCACTCTGCCGCTCGTTAAGGAACTGAAGAGCAGGGGAGAGAAGATCATCTATTACAGCGACGAGCCGTTCCGCAGAGCTGTTGAGGCAACCGGCGCCGAGTTCAGGCAGTATCAATTCTCGTTCGCGAAAAAAGACCTGCGCCAGATAGCGAAAAATCCGGTAAAGGTCATAGGGCTTGTGGCTGAGGCGTCTGAAGAGCTGGTGCTGCGGAATATTGACGAGGTAAGGCGCGACGATCCCGATTATATAATACATGACTCGGTAGCTATATGGGGCAGGATAATAGCCGGCCAGCTGAAGAAGAAAGCAGTTAACACGATGTCCACGTTCGTGCTGAATAATGAAATACTGTTTATGTCACCTGATTTTGTTTTTACCTTCCCTTTGCTCGTGCTGAAAGGGTTCAGTTACTACCTTCAATATTTGAAATACGCGCGGCTGTTCAGCAGGAAATACGGCATCCGGATGGAATTGCAGGACACGCTCATGAATTTCGAGGGCCTGAACGTGATCTTCAATTCCAGGTATTTCCAGCCGGGCAGTAAAAAATTAGGGGACGCGTTCAAGTTCGTAGGCACATCTATCTCTGAAAGGGAAAAGGACCCGGGTTTCCCGTACCAGGAACTGGAAGGCAAAAAGGTAATATATATTTCGCTGGGCTCGGTGCTTGACGATCCTGATTTCTATTGCAAATGCTTCCAGGCGTTCGGCGGAAAAGATCTTCTCGTTGTGCTTTCAGCAGGCGACATGGTGAACATATCGGACCTCGGCGCGATCCCGGATAACTTCATCGTCCGCAATTTCGTGCCGCAGCTGGAGATCCTGCAGAAGGCAGGCCTTTTCATATCGCACGGCGGGATGAATAGCGTGAACGAATCCCTGTTCTACGGGGTTCCGCTGCTTATAATACCCCAGCAGATAGAAAATCTTATGATAGCAAAGCGGCTTGTGCAGCTGAAAGCAGGGGTTTACATTATGCCGAAAAAGGTCAGCCCGCGTAATTTGCTTGAGGCTTCATTAAGGATCATGTCAGACGAAAATTACAGGAATGGTGCGAAGAAAATAGGGGACAGTTTCCGCGAGGCCGGCGGGTTTAAGAAAGCCGCGGACGAGATCCTCGCATACACAAAAGAAGTTCAGAGTCAAAGAGTCACAGATTCAGAGAGTCAGAGCAGGGGCGTGATTTATCACGCCCGAAAAACTGTGTAGAGGGCGGATGGTCGCCCAGTCTTTCCCCTTGGTTTTTCTTTTTACGCTTGACAAAAGCAGTCAAATATGTTATACTATTGGTATGAAAGGAGGTATAACAAATGGCTAAGGTAAAAACCGCGATATCTATTAAGGAAGATCTTTTGGAGGAGATGGATTCCATCGCCAGAAAAAGGCGTATGCCGAGAAGCAACCTTTTTGAAAAGGCGATAGAGGATTTCCTGGAAAGGCAGAAGAATAAACAGATCGTGAACCAGCTCAATGCCGTTTACAGCACTCCTCCCACCGCTAAGGAGAAGAAATTGTTAAGGATAATAACCGAACAAAGCAGAAAAATAGCGGAGGGGGAATGGTAATTAATCAGGGCGATGTCTTTTGGGCTTTTCTTGGAAGGCCCATAGGTTCAGAGCCAGGCTATCGCCACCCAATCACTATCATCCAAAGTGATATATTCAACCACAGTCCCATTAATACGGTTGTTGCCTGTCTTCTGACGTCAAAACTTCAGAGGGCAGGTTCTCCCGGGAACGTATTGCTTACTAAAGGCGAAGCTAACCTGCCAAAAAGCAGTGTAGTAAATATATCCCAGATTGTTACTGTTGACAAATCAATGCTTATTGAGAAGATAGGGACCCTGTCCAGGCAGCGCGTAATTGAAATTATAAAAGGTATCCATCTCCTGATAGATCCCCGCGAACTTTAACCGTTCCACCCATTTCCAACCTGCGAGGTTGGAAATGGGTGCCAGCCTGTCCCACCTCGTAGGTGGATACGGTTGCGCGTTTTGGATGTCTGTTTTCCCAGACATTTGTCTGGAAAAACAGACAAAGGTATTTGATGTATTGTAGCGGGTGGGATTTATCGCACTGCTGTCATTGCGACCCGCCAATATTCGTGGCGGGGAAGCAATCTTTCAAATCAAGGAGAAGTTGATGAGTTCAGGAGCCAAGCAGACAAATAATAGTGCGAGTCCCGGCAAGAGCAGCATTGTAATTTATCGCGCAAAAGACGGAAAAATAAACCTGGACGTTAAATTTGAGCGGGATACTTTATGGCTTACCCAAAAGCAGATTGCTTATCTTTTTGGCACACAAAGACCTGCTATAACTAAACACCTTAGTAATATATTTAAAAGTGGAGAATTAAGAGAGGAATCAGTTGGTTCCATTTTGGAACATACTGCTTCTGATGGGAAAAAATATAACACAAGGTTTTATAACCTTGATGCCGTTATTTCTGTAGGTTACCGCGTTAATTCCCGGCGCGCTACCCAGTTTCGCATCTGGGCGACAAAGACCTTGAAAGATTATTTGATCCAGGGTTATGCCATTAACCAAAAAAGGCTTTCGCAGCAGTCAGAAAAATTCAAGGAACTGCAGGATACGATAAGATTTATAAGGGATAAATCCGGGCGTCCCGAGCTGTCAGGCCGGGCGCAGGAGCTTTTAAATATAATCAATGAATATTCCAGCTCACTGACTATCTTGCATCAGTATGATAAGGGAACGCTCGCAAGCCCAAGAATTAAAAAGCCACAGTTCAAATTATATTACGAGAACAGCCAGCAGCTTATAAGGCAGATAAAATCAGATCTGTTGAAAAAGGGCGAGGCAACAAGCTATTTCGGGCAGGAAACCGGCAGCAAGCTAAAAAGCATAATTGGCGCCGTATACCAGACTTTTGACAGGAAGGAACTGTATGCAGGAGTAGCTGGAAAAGCTGCAAACCTTCTTTACCTTATAATAAAAGACCATCCTTTCGTTGACGGCAACAAGAGGATCGGCTCCCTTTTGTTTATTTATTTTCTTGAAAAGAACAGGTATTTGCGCAGGGAAAGCGGCACGAGAAAAATCGAGAACAATACCATGGTTGCCCTTGCTTTGCTTGTCGCGAACAGCCAGCCGAGGGAGAAGGATATAATGATAAAAATTATCTCTAATCTTCTGAAAGATTGAAAGGAACCTATTACCAACCGCGTAGGTTGGGAATGGTTACCATTATTTCTGTTTGCTGATTTTTTTAAAAGTACCATGAATAGCCTTTTAAAATAAGGATTTTAAAATTAGTGCCTGTCCCTATCTAAAAAAGGATGTTTGATGAAAAAAATAGTAAAATTACTCATTTTCTTTTCTATAGTAATGATTTTTCAAAATAATGGTTACGGCTCCAGCAGTTCTCTTGGAAAAGCTCCGGTTTGGAACGGTCATCCTTGGTTACTTCAAACTGGGGAAATAGCAGAAGAATTCAAGGTTTTGGTTTGGTTCCCCTTAACAGGTGAAAATAGTGACTACATTGATCCCAGGGTTTTTTATCGGTTATCTGTACCAATTTATATGGATTTGAGATGGGGTTTTAAGAATAAATGGGAAATAGGACTACAATTTCCCTTGATCGGTATAGGTTTAAATATAAAAAAGCAAATTGTTTTAGAAGGTAAAATTGTTCCAGCCTGTTCGATAATTTTCGGCGGTGGAACTTCGGGCATGTTTTTCCTTTTCGGGGATGAAGAGAGCTATGCAAAATATTTATATCTTACTCCAGGGATAAGTAAAAGATTATTCTCTTCAAAAGAGTATCAAGGGATATGCTTGTTTTTTTCTTCCTCCGTAGGATATTTTGATTCTGAATCTAAAGTAGGCGCAATAGATTTAGGAAGCTATCGTTTTGAAACCAAAGCCGATGGTTTATATTATTCATTAATGGGAGGAATTGAGATCCCGTTAAATTTCACACCTGATTTAGAAATGTCGCTTTCTATCGGAGTTATGCAGCATTACTATCCTAATGGTTTTCAAGCTAAATGGGATGATGATCCAGATTTTACCAATATATACACTTCCGGAATCGACTATTTCATAGGAATTAATCTTGGAAAAAAATAAATGAAATTAATCAAATTCAAGAGGAGCTGTTCAATGAGGAAAATATTAAGCATAATTGTTTTTGCTTTTATACTGACAGCAAACCTGAAGGTTTGCCCTACTTTAATACTTGCGGAGGCGAAAGAAGTGAAAATAACGGCGTCCGGAATGACCGTGAAGGTATCGGCAGGGGAATGGAAAGTGATTGGAAAGAAGGGCGATGTTATCCGCCCCGACGCAAAGTTGGGGCGAGACCTCGCCCCTTTGGGGCGGGCGATTATACGAATAAAGGCATCTGAATTTAAGATCGATCCCAGCACGGTTGTCAGCGTTGAGAACGAAAAGGTGCAGATAGGGGACGAGCGCCCGAACCAGTGGGCCGCGGGCACCCGTTTGAAAGGCGTTGTCCCAAGGCGGGTGTACCATGGAGTTCCCGGCTGCCTTGTCCCGAATTCCGTTGTTGTTAAGTCAAGCGACGGTACTATTTACGAAGAGGATAAGGATTATCTCATGGACCATACCTGGGGAGCGATGGGAAGGCTGGCGGATGGGAATATAAAGAAGAACGAGAAGGTGCTTGTTGATTATAAATACAGCGTGATGCGTTTAGACCTGATACAGAGTGACACAGCGGGGAACGTCACGCTTAAGAAAGGAAAGGAAGAAAAAGTTTGTCCTCTCCCGCCCCAGCCGGACGAGGGGTGTGAAGCGATCGCCAATATATTCCTGCCGTATTCTGCCACTGAACTCACTGAAGAAAATATATATCCAATAGGGCCTCCTTTACCTGAACCTACTAAAAAAGAAATGGAGAAAAATTCAAAAGTTGTTGAAAAAACCCTTGCCAAACTAAGAAAAGGGGATTCGGTGACGATAGTTGCCTGGGGTAACAGCGTTACCGCCGGCGGGGACGCGAGCCTGCCGAGTAAGGCGTTCCCCGGAGCTTTCCTGAAACTGCTCAGGCAGAGGTTCCCTGACGCCACGATAAAACTCAAGAACGCGGGCATCGGAGGCTCAAGCACACCGGGCAGGCTTGCGGAAATCCAGAAGGAAGTTATAAAGTTCAACCCGGACCTTGTTACGATAGAATTCGTGAATGACATGGGACTGCCTGAAAATACTTTGCGGGCGAACTGGTTCAGCGCGATAGACCAGATAAAGGAAGCAGGCGGGGAAGTCATTATAATCACACCGCATTTCGTTATGCCTGCCTGGATGAATGTTACTTCTGTGAAGGAAGCAAGGGAAACCCGTCCCCAGGTCCAGTGGCTTCGGGATATCGCTGAAGAGAAAGGAGCCGGGGTCGCGGATGCAAGCAGGAGATGGGAACACCTTGCTTCCGAGGGAATTCCCTACACAACGCTTCTCTGGAACGGCATAAACCACCCGGATGACCGCGGACACCTGATCTTCGCTCAGGAACTTATGAAATACTTCCCGCAATAGCCACGGATCCACAAGATTTCCACGAAAGCACGAAAGTGTCACGAAAGCACGAAAAAGGCTTTTTTACAGGGATCTTCGAATGAGATTTAAAAAGCCGAGAGTATAGTAGCTTGAATCCCGCTGAATCCCTGTTAAAACTTTTTTACAGGGAACTTAAGAGAACTTAAAGTTCCTGGGTTTAAACTAGAAACTAAAAAATAAATTCAGTTTGAGTTCTCGTCAGATCCCTGATAAATGCTTTAATCACCGTAATCATCAGTTAATAATCACCGTAATCAGGAATCAAGATGAAAAAGTATGAGAGGGCGAAATACGGGGCCGCGGCGTTCGCAGGCGCGAAGGGAAAGCTGCCCAATTCTTTCCCTCGCGAAATGGGACCCAGCTGCCTGAAATATTTACAAGAAGTGGTGGATTCAGGGCTTACCTGCGATATGGTTACAAGGTTTGAAAAGGCGTTCGCGAAGGAGCTGGGAGTAAATCACTGCATCGCGACACCGGGATGCACTCCGGCTCTCGCATGCCTTGCTTCCGCGTTCGGGTTCAGATCCGGGGATGAGATAATCGTCAGCCCGATAACTGATTTCGGAATGATACAGGGATTGATAAGAGAGGATCTCATCCCGGTTTTTGCCGACACAGAGCCGGGTTCAATAAATATCAGCGCCGGGACTATTGAGCCCTGCATTTCCAGGCGCACACGCGCGATCCTCGTTGTGCACAAAACAGGGCTTGTGTGTGACATGGACCCCATTAACGCACTTGCCAGAAAACACAAGCTTATTGTTTATGAGGACGTGTGCCAGGCAGCATTCAGCGAATACAAGGGAAGATTTGCCGGAACTCTTTCCAAAGCCGCTGGATTTTCTTTTGACATGGAAAAGACAATGGGTTCTGACATAGGCGGATGCGTTGCGACCGATGACAGCAAGCTTGCTGAACGCGTAAGATTGTTCGGGCAGAGCAGGGGCGGGGTGATCGTTCCCGGATATGGCAGGAAGCACGTGGCTCCGGGTTACGCCTACCGAATGTCTAATTGCACTGCCGCGATTTGCCTGGGCCAGCTTGAGATCGTAAAAAGTCAGGTTAAGCGCAGGGATAAGATGGCGCGGCTCCTGACTTCGCTTATTTCAAAAATACCCGGCATAATACCTCTGAGGATCCCGCAATACCAGAACGTGTATTCCTGCTGGATGTTCGGTTTCAGGATCGATCCGAAAATGATCAGGTGCGGCGCTGACAGATTCGCAGAACAGCTTAAAAAAGAAGGAATTACAGGAGCAGGCACAGGAAGGTATTACCTTATGCCTGAAGCGTGCGAGTTCCTTGACGAGAATGCCAGAAAAAGAGTTTACCCGTATTCGACGCCGCCTGCTTCAAGGAAATACAGATACAGCGCCAGGACCTGCCCCAACGCAAGGGATTTCCTGAAATATTTCGTAAGGTGGATCACTTTCAGCGATAAATACACGCCGAAACACTGCGAGCTTGCAGCGGATATCATCCGCAAAACCGCAAAGCGCAATACTAATTAGACGCAGATTTACACAGATTATCGCAGTCATTGCTTTTTAATGTCATTGCGAGGAATAAAATGACGAAGCAATCTAAGAGATTGCCGCGGGCTTTGCCCTCGCAACGACTTCGTTGGATTGATTCACTTCGTTCGCAATGACAAGTTTATAGCGTTATCAGCAATTCTACCGGAGGAATAATGAAAAAAACTATTATTTTCATAATATTAATACTTTCAGCTTTCAGCTGCTTCGCAGCTGAGGAGGGTTTAGTGGCGCACTGGCGTTTTGACAAAGAAGGGGACATAGAGGACCTGTCCGGTAACGGCTATACTGCCGCTGTGTCCGGAGGAAGGGTCGTGACAGACTCCGGGAAGAAAGTGCTTGAGTGCGACGGCGCGCAGTCCATACAGATCGCATCCGCAAAAGACCTGTGCGTCCGAAAAAAATTCGCAATAGAGCTTTCCGTGAAATTCCCGGAAGCCACTGAAGGGATGAACCTTATCTCCA
>Ga0210016_1003631_pt1 | contig 13477 bp, 16 predicted proteins | sample CryGeyCG2014_300_FD_185454 | JGI IMG/M metagenome (GOLD analysis project Ga0210016, IMG submission 185454) | Groundwater microbial communities from aquifer - Crystal Geyser CG02_land_8/20/14_3.00 (SPAdes) (version 2) | ecosystem: Environmental > Aquatic > Deep subsurface > Groundwater | place... | reverse complement strand
AAATTTATCAAACCATTTGGAAATACAATAACAAGCGGATTCATACCGCTCTAAAAATGCCACCGATTCAATTTGCTAATCAATTTTTAATCTCAGAGTTCGTGTCTAAGAAAATGGGTACTTGACATTTTTCATAATGATAAAATGTTTTTTTGTTAAAATTATTATATGAAAAGAAAAATTCTCATAATTGAAGATGACAAAAAGATAGCTGAACTAGTAAAAATTTATCTGGAAAAAGAAAATTTTGAAACAGTGGTTATTTATGATGGCAAAGAAGGTTTGGAAAATTTTTTCAAGGAATCTCCTCAGTTAGTTATTTTAGATTTAATGTTACCGAAAATAGATGGACTGACTATTGCAAAATCTATTAGATCAAAAAGTGACTGCCCGATAATTATGCTTACCGCTAAAGATGAAGAATTTGATAAAATAATCGGATTGGAACTGGGAGCGGATGATTATATTGCCAAGCCGTTCAGTCCAAAGGAGATGGTGGCTCGCGTCAAAGCGGTCATGAGACGCACTTATAAAGGGAATAAAGAGTTTAATGAAATAATAAAAATTAAAGAAATAGAAATTGATCCCGCCAAATTTGAAGTCAAAAAACGCGGTAAGAAAATCAGTTTGACTAGAAGAGAATTCAAATTGCTCTTGGCTTTTGCCGGCAGTCCCGGGAAAATGTTTTCTCGCAACGAACTAATGAAAGAAATTTATACCATAGACGACGAGCTTGTTTTTGACAGAACCATAGATGTCCATATAGCCAATCTAAGAAAAAAAATAAACGATAAAGATCAGCACCTAATTATTACCATTACCGGAATGGGTTATAAGTTGGCAGAATAAAATTATGCAATTAAAAATAAATTTGCAATGGAAGTTCACTTTATATTTTATGGCTTTAGTAGTCGGGATTATTTTGTTTCTTAATTTTTTTATAAATTTTCATGTTATCAATCAATTTAATGAATTCTGTCAAACATATCAAACTGAATTGCCGAAATGTTTACATAGCGATGGAGGCACAAAATTTTTATCCACTATCAAAATATCTTTATTTTGGACAGGGGGTATTGGTTTGGTAGTCGCCTTATTTTTGGGTTATTTTATGAGTCGTTTTTTGCTTACGCCTATTCAAAGTATAATCTTTGCTACTAAGAGAATTTCTCGCGGAGATTATACAACAAGAATAAATTTGAAAACCAATGATGAAATAAATGAGTTGATTGATTCTCTCAATGTAATGTCCCAAGATTTGGGAAAAATAGAGAAATTGCGAAAAGATCTGATTGCCAATATATCTCATGAGCTGGCAACGCCATTGACTAATATCTATGGTTATACCGAAGCTTTGACGGATAATGTCATAAAAGATCAAGGAGAAAGAAGTAATGCCATAAAAATAATAAAAAGCGAAACAGAAAGATTGGTAAAATTAACAAGAGAATTGAAAAAGTTATCGTTGCTTGATGTGGATAACGCGAAATTGACATTTACTGATGAAAAATTAGACCAGCCAATTAAAGAAGTTATTGAAAGTTTCAAACTCAAATTGGAAGATAAGAAAATTAAAATAGAAACAGATTTTATAAAAGAAGCCTATGTCAGAATAAACAAGGATAAAATAAAACAGGTTGTCGCTAATCTTTTGGATAATGCCATAAAATATTCCCCCGAAGAAGGAAAAATAATAATAAAAATAACAATAGAAAATGTTTGGCTAGCGCTTTCAATAAAGGATTTTGGAGAAGGCATTTCAAATGAAGATAAGAAATATATTTTTGAAAGATTTTACCGAGCAGATAAATCTCGCGTTGGAAATGGGGAGAATATCGGAATAGGGCTCGCAATTGTTAAGAAAATTGTTGATATACACAAAGGTAAAATAGAAGTCAAGAGCGATAAAAACAAAGGTAGCGAATTTTTAGTTTATTTAAAACAAAAAAAGAGGCTTAATTGATTTTAGAAAATAAATATGAGTAAAACAAAAAAATATCTAATCTATGGCGGAGTCTTGATTGTTGTTTTTATCTTGATCTAGATGAGTTTGGGTGCGAATAAAAAAATATAATCAAATAGCGTCAATTTATTCTAGTGATAATTGCTCTAATTGTGCTAAAATTGAAAAATATTTTATGGAAAATGATATAAAAAACAAGATCGGATATGATGAAAAAAATATTGATAAAAATGAAGCAGATTTTGAGCAGATGGCGGAAGATGTCGCTTATTGCGACATTAATATTGAATCATTTAATGTTCCATTTCTTTGGGCACAGAGAAAATGTTATACTAATGAAAAAGATATAATTAATTTCTTTAATCAAAAACTAAATTAAAAAAAATTATGAAAAATAAAATTATTATCCCAACTATATTATTTGCTTTTGCTCTAATTTTTTCTTTTTATGTTTTATCGCAAGAGAAAAATAAAACTGAAATTGTAACAAATGAGTCGATCAAAAAAGTTCCAACAACTCCTGAATCTTCTAATCAACTTATCTTTTTCTATGGCGATAAGTGTCCGCATTGCGCGATTGTGGAAAAATATTTCAAAGAAAATAAAATTGAAGAAAAAATTCAATTTTCGCAAAAAGAAGTTTATTCCAATAAAAATAATGCCAAAGAATTAGAAGCTAAGGCGAAAGCTTGCGGAATATCCACAGATTCTATCGGGGTGCCTTTCCTTTGGGATGGAGAGAAATGTTTGATCGGCGATGAAGATATTATTAATTTTTTTGAGCAAAAAACTAACGAGCAATAATTAAATAAGTTAACAAGCTTATGAAAAAAAATAAAAAAATATCTCTTTATCTTTTCTCTATTTTTGCAATTAGCTTGCTTTTTGCCAAGAAAGTTTGGGCGGTTTGTCCGATTTGCACTCTAGCGGTTGGTGCCGGTGTTGGTTTTTCCCGCTACATTGGGATTGATGACACTATTACCGGACTGTGGATTGGCGGACTAATTGTTTCTATGATCACTTGGACAGAAAGTTGGCTAGACAAAAAGAGGATTAATTTTAAAGGAAGAATTTATGCTAATATTGCCGGCTACATTTTGCTAGTGATTGTCCCTTTGTATTATTCCGGTATTATCGGCAATCCGCTCAACACTCTTTGCGCTTGCGGAATGGACAAGTTGCTTTTTGGAATCATCGCCGGCAGTATTGCTTTTTGGTACGGAGCCAGTTGGTATTTTTATCTTAAAGAAAAAAATGGCGGTCATGCTTATTTTCCTTTTCAAAAAGTGGCGATGCCAGTTGTGCCTTTAATCATTTTGAGTTTGATTTATTATTTTTTAACTCGCTGAAACAGTTATAAAAATATTTAAATAAAAAATTAATTTTTTAAAATTATATTTTCCTAGAGTGGATATGTTGAAAAATTCCACCAGGCAAAATAAATAAAGCGTATGGAAAACAAATTCAAAAATCTTAATGAGTTTGTGGAAAAAATCGATCAGATGAAAAAACAAGACAAAATGGATCTTTCCTCTGATCAAGATTTGAGCATTGCTATTATGAATCTCATCAGTATTGAAGAACATTTTTTCTTTACTGCTGAAAAAACCGGCAAAGATGAATATTTTGATTTGCTTCAAGAAGTGCGCAAAATGCGGGGAGAACTGCTTCGAAAAATCATCAAAGAATATGAAGGAGAAGTTTGGTGCATTTCCAAGCATCTTTTGGCCGCTTCAATGCGTCTGATGGAAGTTGGCACCAAGCAACAAGGAATGGGAAATAAGGAAGAAGCGAGAGATCTTTTTCATAAGTCTTATGATTTATATGGAATGTTTTGGGCACTGAATATGAAGTTGATTGGCGTTAAAGATATTAAAGAAGCAGGCGGAGTTGGCCAAAATAAAACACTCAGCATCAAAAAAATTGACGAAAAGGCACTAAATAAAAACGATAAAAATCCCAGTGGTTTTACGGGAAAATTGCGTGAGTTAGTGAGAAAAGCTATTGATTGTTGCATTGAGTAAATAATTAATTAATTTTTAATCATAAAAAGTATGAAAATCCAAGTTCTAGGATCGGGTTGCCCGACCTGCAAAAAATTGTTTGAATTAACCAAGCAAGCGGTGAGCGAACTTAAGTTGAAAGCTGAAGTTGAATATATCACCGATATTCAAAAGATTATTGAGATGGGCGTAATGTCCAGTCCAGTGCTTGCCATTGACGGCAAAGCGGTTTTAGTTGGTCAAGTGCCTGATTTAGAGAAGCTTAAGGAGGTAATTTGTTCTCAGGATTCAACGTCGGATAATTTTATTGGCGGTTGTTCTTGCGGAGGGAAATGTTAATAATAAACATTAAAAAATAATTTATGAAAAAAAATAATAACTATCTTTTTTATGTAGGCGTTTTTGTTTTCGGAGCATTGATTATATTCGGGATAAATTCTTACGCCGAAAAAGAAAATATATCAAAAGTTGATGAACCGACAGTAAAAAAAGTTGAGGCTCAAGAAGTGAAACCAGCGGAAAAAATTCAAGTTTTTCTTTTTCATTCTACTAGTCGCTGTTCTTCTTGCATTACAGCTGGAAAATATGCCAAAGAAACAGTAGAGCAAAAATTTTCCGAAGAACTGAAATCAGGCAAGATTGAATTTCGAGAAATCAATGTTGATTTGCCGGAAAATAAAGAAGTGGCCACTAAATTTAAAGCATCAGGGACATCACTTTTTATAAATTCAATTATTGATGGTCAAGATAATATCAAAGAAGACACGCAAGTTTGGCGATTAATTTCCAATGAACAGGGATTTGTTAGTTATTTATCAGATAAACTTAATAAGTTACTCGGAAAATAAATATGGAATTCCTTAATGCGTTAATTGATCAATACAATTTTTCACTACTTACAGCTTTTCTTTTGGGCGTGATGACTTCCATCAGTCCATGTCCCTTGGCAACTAATATCACAGCTATCGCTTACATTTCTAAAGAAATTAAAACGACCAAAAATACACTGCTTAGCGGTCTGAGCTATACATTAGGTCGGGCAATCAGTTATACGGTTTTAGCCAGCTTGATTTATTTTGGACTTTCTTCTTTTGAGATTGCCAAAATTTTTCAAGGCTGGGGCGACAAGGTATTGGGAATAGTTTTAATTTTGATTGCTCTTATTATGTTTGGAGTGATTAAAATCAATTTGGGCGGAAAAAGTGAAAAGACGGAAAAAATAAAAGAGTGGCTGGCCAGTCAAGGCTATTTAGGTGCCATCCTTCTTGGGATGCTTTTCGCTTTAGCTTTTTGTCCTTATAGTGGAGTGATGTTTTTTGGAGTGCTAGTGCCAATGACAATTAGCTCAACCGATAATTTGCTCTTGCCACCGGTCTTTGCACTAGGAACCGGACTGCCGGTGATTATTTTTTCTTTTATTTTGGCTTTCAGTGTTGGCAAATTAACTAAAACATATAACGCCATGGCGAAAATTGAAAAAGTGATGCGTTACAGCGTGGCCACAATTTTTCTTTTAGCCGGAATCTACTATCTGCAATTTTTGGTCAAGTATTTAATTTTGCAAAGTGATATGATAATGTTTGAAATCCATTATCTGCAATTTTCGGTCAAGTATTTAATGAATTTATAATATGAACAACGCATTAATAATTAACAGTATCGGTTGTGGAATGTGTGTTACTTCTTGTGCTAGAGGAGTGTATGAATATAATTATGAAAACAAAAAATCCAAAGTAGTCAATCCAACCAATTGAATGGTAGCTTGCCAGACTTGTTCCAATTTGTATCCGTCAGGCGCAATTGCTTTTGCCGAAGAAAATAATACTCCTCAAGCTAAGGCGCAAAGAATTGTCAGGGATTTAAAATTGATTCCCAAAGCTAAAGAGGATTTGGAAAAAAGAAAAGAAGATTTAAAATTGTAATTATGAAAAATATGTCTGAACATAATCACAACCATAACCATAGTCACGAGCATATTCATGTCCAAACTTCAAAAAATCTCATTTGGTCAATTGGGATTAATGTGATAATTGTAATCTTTGAAATTATTTTTGGCCTGCTTTCTCGCAGTTTTGCATTGATAACCGACGCCTTGCACAACTTGACGGATGTCGGCTCAATGATTCTCAGTTTATGGGGAGAAAAGTTGGCTGATAAACCGCAAACTGAGAAAAAAACTTATGGCTATAAACGCGCGGAAATTTTAATTGCCTTTGTCAACGGGGGTGTTCTTTTGGGAGTAGTGGGAATTGTCTTGGTAGAAGCGGGCATTCGTCTATTTAAGCCGGAACCGGTATCAGGAATGATGATGATGATTGTGGCTGGTGTAGCACTTTTAGGCAACGGATTGGCGACTTATCTTTTGCAAAAAGGAGCGGATAAAAATTTGAATCTGAAAAGTGCATGGCTTCACTCTTTGCAAGATGCGTTGTTTTCATTAGCGGTGATTATCGGCGCCGGCGTTATTTATTTCACCAGTTGGAATTGGGTTGATCCGGTGGCATCAATTGTGATTTCAATTTTTATCCTAAAAGAAATTTTCTCTATTCTTTTGGAAGCAATTAATATGCTAATGGATTCAGTGCCGGCAGATATTGATTTTGCCAAAGTGAAAACTGCGTTGTTAGAAATGTCGGGAATAAAAGTTGTCAATGATTTGCATATCTGGCAAACGGGCAGTGAAAATAGATTTTTAAGCGTTCACGTGGAAATTGAAAATATGGAAAATGAAAAAAGAACTGATCTTATTGCAAAAATTCAACAAAATATGCTCGCTAATTTCAAAATCGGTCATACAACAGTTCAAATGATTTCTGTGACAGAAGATGAAAAAGCAAAATTAAATTGTGAACATTGCAATTGAAGCAAAATGAAGATTTGCAAACAAATTTTTATTGTTGCGTATAAATTCAAGAGAGGAATTTAGATACGAGCACCTTTTTTGTTAGGTTTTAATTAAGGAAAAATATAATTTTGAGCTGTTTTATAAATAACAAAATCTAAAATGAGTATGTTATATTATTTTGTTTTAAAAATATGAAAAAAATTGAAAGTATGGCGAAGCGACATAAAATTTTTACGGGGTTTATTTTTTTGGCGATAGCCGGAATGGTATATTTTGGATATGCCAAAATTGTTCAAAATAAAACTCAAGAAAATGAAATTCAGGAAACAGCGATCATAAAAAAAGGAGATATAAAAATCGTGGTTACTGGAACGGGACAAGTTTTTGCCAAAAGTCAAGTTGATTTGCAGGGAGTGGTGGCGGGAGATGGCATAAAGGTTGAAAAAGTTTTAGTTAAAAATGACCAAACTGTTAAAAGAGGAGATTTAATTGTTGTTTTAGATACGACGGAGCCAAAAAAGGAAATGCAAAATGCTCAACTTAACTTAAAATCCGCATTTATAACTCAAAAAGAAACGAATCGTGATTTTGATAAACAAACAATTGAAGAAAGATGGAAAAGACAAGCACAAGAAATTATTGTTCAGCAAAAAAAATTATTATTGGATGATGCCAAAAGAAGATTGGAAGATTATTATATTCGCGCTCCATTTGACGGTATTGTTACGGGATTGGATGTTGAAGCGGGTGATTCAATTTCTCGCGACGACATTGTGGCTTCCGTTATTACTGAAGAAATGTATGCGGAAATTTCGCTAAATGAATTGGATGCGGCTAGAGTAAAAACTGGGAACAATGCAACAATCGCTTTTGACGCTCTCCCGGGAGTTGTTGCCAAAGGAAAAGTTGAAAAAATTGACACAATCGGAAAAATAACTCAAAATGTTGTTTCTTATGAAGCGAAAATTGTTTTTGAAAATAATGTAGAATTGCTTAAACCCGGGATGAGCGCTAACGCTGAAATTATTATAGACTCTCAAGAAAATGTTTTACAAATTCCCAACACGGCAATAAGAAAAAACAAAGATGGAACTTTCTACACGCAAACGGTTTCCTCTTTGGAAAGCGGAGCTGAGGGAAAAACAAAAACAATTTCAAAACCTATCAAAATAGGAATATCGGATGAAATGGTTACACAAGTTATGGAGGGACTTCAAGAGGGCGAAGAAGTAACGCTTAAAACAAGTTCTAGCGGAAAAAATGGAATAAATAATAAAGAAAAAACTTCTGGCGGATTGTTTGGCGGTTCATTTAAAATTGGAGGAGAAAAACGTTAACGAAAATCTTTTTATGAAATTTTAACATCTATGGAAAATATTATTAAGTGCGACAAAATCACCAAAATATATAATCAAGGATCTCTTAATGAAACGATTGCGTTAAAAAGTGTTTCATTTGAAATAAAAAAAGGAGAATATGTCGCTATTATGGGTCCGAGCGGGTCGGGGAAATCAACTTTGATGCATATTTTAGGAGCGCTTGATTCTCCAACGGGAGGGATTTTTCTTTTAGACGGAAAAGATGTTTCAAAAATGTCGGATGATGAATTGGCGGAAATTAGAAAAGAAAAAATAGGTTTTGTTTTTCAGTCGTTTAATCTTTTGCCGAGGACAACTGTCACTAGAAATGTGATGCTTCCTTTGATATATAATGAAATTGCCAAGAAAGAAAGAAAGCAAATAGTTGAGTCTGCTTTGAATTCTGTGGGAATAGCCCAAGAGAGATGGAATCATTTTTCCAATGAACTCTCCGGCGGACAAATGCAAAGAGTGGCGATTGCCAGAGCCTTAGTAAATAACCCTTCATTGGTTTTAGCGGATGAACCAACGGGAAATTTGGATACTAAAACCGGAGAACTTGTTTTAGAAACTTTTAACAGATTGAATAAAAAATTTGGTCATACAATTTTATTGATTACTCATGAAAAAGATGTAGCCACGCATGCCGATAGAATAATTTATATTCAAGATGGAATTTTAGTTAAAGACGAAAAAATTTCAAAAAAACAATAATTTCAAATAATTTTTTATTTCAATCGTTTAAAAAAAATCACTAAAATAAGATTATTAAAATATCTTTTATAGATTTAACAAAAATTTAGCGTATTTTTTCAAAATTTTGTTCTTATTAATTTTTTAAAAAAAGCGTAAGTCAAAAAAATATAATGTTGATTTCAGATTTATATCAAGAGATTTATAGCGGAATAACTTCCAATAAAGTCAGAAGCGGTTTAACGATGTTGGGAATTATAATTGGAATTGGCTCGGTAATTGCAATGTTGGCGATTGGGACAGGAGCACAAAACTCTATTGAGGAAAGCATTCAATCTATCGTTCAAATTTATTGATTGTGCGTCCAGGAAGAGGTCATGGACCGGGAAGTCAAATCGTCAGTAGTCGCGGAAGTTCTCAAGCTCTCAACTTTTCAGATGCGGAAGCGATTTCCAAATTGGATTTGCTTAAAAATGTTGCGCCGGAAAGTTCAAAAAATTATCAGGTTGTTTCCGGAGGAAACAATACCAACACAACTGTAACCGGAACAATTTCTTCTTATACCGAGATAAAAAATTTGGAAATTAAAAAAGGAATTTTTTTTTCCGATCAACATAATCTTAGAATATCCAAAGTAACCGTTTTGGGTCCGAATGTTGTTGCTGATTTGTTTCCGGGAGAGGAAAATGTTATTGGAAAAAAAGTTAGAATTAACGGGGTGGAATTTTCAGTTGTAGGGACGACTGTTGCCAAAGGAGGAGGAGGTTTTGGAAGTAGCGATGATATAATATATATTCCGCTTTTTTCTTTTCAACAATATCTTTCTGGAGATGAATATTTGTCTATGATAAACATTCAAGCACAAGATTCACAATCAATGGATGAAGCACAAGCGCAAATTGAAAAAATTATTCTGGCTCGTCATAAAATAAAAGATATAGAAGATGCAGATTTTAGCGTGATGAATCAGGCGGATATCATTGAAGCGGCTTCAACAGTGACAGAAACTTTAACATTGCTTTTGGGTGCGATAGCCGGAATATCCTTGGTGGTTGGAGGAATTGGTATTATGAATATGATGCTTACCACTGTTACTGAAAGAACTAGAGAAATCGGTTTAAGAAAAGCGATAGGAGCCAAAAAAAATGAAATTAATAATCAATTTTTGATTGAATCAATTGCGGTAACATTAATTGGAGGAATCTTAGGGGTTATTTTAGGCTGGGGAATTTCTTATTTTGTTTCTGCGATGGGAATTTTGCAAGCTGTTGTCAGTTGGAACTCAATTCTTTTGGCTTTTGGAGTGTCCGCTTTTATCGGAATTGTTTTTGGATATTACCCGGCTAGAAAAGCTTCCAAACTAAACCCTATTGAAGCTCTTAGGTATGAATAGTTGGAGAAATTATTTACCAAAGAATGGATTTAAATTTTAAATCAATTTTTTTTTGAGTTCTTCAAAGAGTGATGGGTAGAGTGGTGAATACATAGCTATCATAGAAAAAGAAAAAAGAAGAGAATAAAAAAATATAAAATTATAAAAAAAAGATATAAAAAATATTTTCAATAAATAAGTTTAAAAAACTGACAAACGCTTGAAAAAAACAAAAAAATGAGTTAAAGTGGAAAATATGAAGCAAGATAAAAAGAAATACAATCCTCAAGCGATTGAAAAAAAATGGGCGAAAAGATGGGTGGAAGAAAAAACTTTTTCTCCCGATTTGGAAAAGGCAAAAAATCCTTATTACGCTCTTTTTATGTTTCCCTATCCCAGCGCGGAAGGATTGCATATTGGAAATTTTTACGCATTCACTTGTGTGGATGTGATGGCGAAATACAAAAAACTGCGTGGTTTTGATGTTTTTGAGCCGGTTGGCTGGGACGCCTTTGGAATTCATAGTGAAAATTACGCGTTAAAAATAGGCGAAACTCCGGGAAAAATGCTTGAACGAACAATAGCCAATTTTTCTGAGCAAATTAAATCAGCCGGATTAAGTTGCGATTGGGAAAAAGAAATCAACACGACTTCGCCGGAATATTATAAGTGGACTCAATGGATTTTCATTCAACTTTTTGCACGCGGTTTGGCGTATCAAAAAGAATCTTATTTGAATTGGTGTCCCTCTTGCAAAACGGTTTTAGCCGATGAGCAAATTGAGGGTGGAACTTGCGAAAGATGCAAAAGCGCGCCGGAAAAAAGAAAAATGAAACAATGGTTTTTCAAAATTACCGCTTATGCCGAAAGATTATTGGAAGGTTTGGAAAAAATGGATTGGTCGGAAATTACCAAGAGCGCGCAAAGAAATTGGATTGGAAAATCCGAAGGAGCGAACATTAAATTTAAAGTGGTGGATAGCGTGGAGGAATTTGAAATTTTTACCACCCGACCGGACACGCTTTTTGGTTGCACTTATTGCGTTTTATCTCCCGAGCATGATTTAACACAAAAAATTGTTTCAAAAGAGCAGCGATTAAAAGTGGAAGAATATATCAAGAAAGCGGGAGCTAAATCGGATTTGGAAAGGAAAGAAAATAAAGAAAAAACAGGAGTATTTTCCGGCGCTTATGCTATTAATCCGGTTAATCAGGAGAAAGTGCCGATTTGGATTGCGGATTATGTTTTGGCAGGATACGGATTTGGAGCGATTATGGCGGTGCCGGTGCACGATGAACGAGATTGGGAATTTGCTCAAAAATTCAACTTGCCGATAAAATATGTAATTTTGTTAGACGACAAAAAAAAGCGAATGTTGGATGATCGCAACAAAGAAAATGCGGATTCGTGGATTTTGCAGTTAGATAAAAATGAGAAAAAATGGTGGTGGAAAGAAAATTATTGTTATACCGAAGATGGCGCGCTTTTTAATTCCGGTGGATATAATGGATTGTCTTCTCAAGAAGCGCGCAAAAAGATTGTTCAATGGTTAGAAAAAAATAATTTAGGAAAAAAAGAAACGAACTATAAATTGCGAGACTGGTGTATTTCTCGACAACGTTATTGGGGACCGCCCATTCCGATAATCTATTGCGAAAAATGCGGAACAGTGGCTGTGCCGGAAAAAGATTTGCCAGTAAAATTGCCGGAGTTGGAAATTGGTTGGGAACCTTCCGGAGACGGACGCGGACCATTAGCCAAAGTGGAAAATTTTATGGCAACCAATTGTCCCAAATGCGGAGGAAAAGCGCAAAGAGAAGCGGATGTGACGGATAATTTTTTGGATTCAGCTTGGTATTTTTTTCGCTATATTTCTTCCATGAACAAAGAGAAAATTTTTGATGAAAAATTGGCGAAAAAATGGTTTCCGATTGATTTGTATGTTGGAGGAAATGAACACGCGGTTCTTCATCTTATGTATACTCGTTTTATCACGATGGCGTTCCACGACTTGGGGCTCATTGATTTTGATGATCCATTCAAAAAATTTAGAGCCAATGGAATGATTTTAAAAGATGGCAAAAAAATGTCCAAGTCCAAAGGCAATGTTATCAATCCGGAAGAATACAGAGAAAAAGTGGGATACGACGCTTTGAAATCTTATATTTTATTTCTGGGTCCCTTGGGGGAAGATCGCAGTTTTTCCGACAGAGGAATTTTAGGCACGAAAAATTGGGCGGAAAAAGTTTATAATTTGCTTGAGAAAGTGAAAGATACTGAAGAGAAAAAAGCGGTTTTGCAAAAATTGCATAAAACTATTCAAGGAGTTGAAATGGATATGAAAAATCAAAAATATAATACCGCCATTGCCAAATTGATGGAGATGACTAATCTGTTAACAAAAGAAGAAAAAATTTCCAAAAGTGTTTTTGAAAAATTTGTTATAATCTCAGCTGTTTTTTTGCCGGCTTTAGCGGAAGAAATTTGGGAAAGATTGGGTCATAATGAATCTATTTTTGATCAAAAATGGCCGGAATACGATTCTTCTCTCGCTAGTGAAGAAAAAATTGAATTAGTGGTTCAAATTAATGGAAAAGTTCGCGATAAAATTATAGCTGATGCCGATGTTAATGAAGAAATTGCTAAAAAATTGGCGATTACAAGCGCGAAAATTGAGAAATATATTATTGGCAAAGATATTAAAAAAATTATTTTTGTTAAAGGAAAACTGATTAATTTGGTTGTGAAATAAGGTAAATTTTATGAATTAGTGGTATTTTTTGAAAATATTTTATTGATTGTTTTCTGAAATGGTTTAGCTTATGGCTTGTGCTTTTCTCTTCAAATCTGTTGTTTGCTTGAAAAATGGGTAAAAAAATGAACTAAAATTATGAGAGTGAGTTATTTAATTGTGAAGGTTGTCGTTGTACTGGCTATATAAAATGGATTTTTAAGATGAAGTGCGTAAGGCCTACAACTATAAAAACTATCGCTTAATTCTAAAATAAATCTGAAAATTTATTTTTAAGTCTATATTTTATTTCAGAATTAATGTTGATAAAAAAAATATGATTGTTTCAGTCAAAGAAATTTTATTGAAAGCCAAAGAAAACAACTATGCGGTCGGAGCTTTCAACACGGTTAATTTGGAAACCACGCGAGCGATTGTTGATGCCGCCAAAGAAACTCAATCTCCGGTGATTATACAAGTTACGGAAAAAACTATGGAATATTCCGGTGGAC
>Ga0210016_1003626_pt1 | contig 13483 bp, 10 predicted proteins | sample CryGeyCG2014_300_FD_185454 | JGI IMG/M metagenome (GOLD analysis project Ga0210016, IMG submission 185454) | Groundwater microbial communities from aquifer - Crystal Geyser CG02_land_8/20/14_3.00 (SPAdes) (version 2) | ecosystem: Environmental > Aquatic > Deep subsurface > Groundwater | place... | reverse complement strand
CAGTTTCCTTCTGCCCAAGCTTCCATAAATTTAGCTTTCGAACCTCCAGTTCAATAACTATTTTGGCAGGGTCCCGGTCGTGCCGCACCACCACTTTCTCAATTTCATACCCCATCTTGCTACTGGTGTTCTCAACAATCCCACAAAGAGGAGGAATATACTCTTCCATCCCAATCAGCGTCGCCAGCATCTCCCACTCAGCTACGACGCTCACCCACTGCTTTTTCATAGCACACCTTCCTTTCTTATCCTTTCTTATGAAATTGTAAATTTGCTCCCTTTTTCTATTATAGAAAAGTAAAAAGAAATATCAACCTTTTAAAAATTTTTTTAACTGGGGTTTCAATTAGTTTAAATGGCTTGACAGCTTAACTTAGGCGCTGATTATCTTTTTCTTTTAAGAGCCTTCTTAACAGCCATCTTTATATGCGATATCCCTATTCCATATTTCTCCAAAAGTTGGGCGGGTGAACCTGATTCACCAAAGACATTTTTGATGCCGACGAATTCAATGGGCACTGGCTGTTTTTGGGCTAAAACCTCACTGACCGCGCTTCCCAATCCTCCGTAAACTTGATGTTCTTCCACTGTTACTATGGCTCTATATTTTTTAGCCAATTCAACAATCGTTTTTTCATCAAGAGGTTTAATAGTATGACAATTGACAACGACGACGCCGATTTTTTCTTTTTCCAATTCTTGAGCAGCCAAAAGAGCGTTGAATAAAATCGGACCGCAGCCAATAATAGCCACCTGCGGCTTTCGCGATTGATAAAAAATTTCTGCTTTCCCGGGAATGAATGACGTTTCTTCAGTTGTTAAAACCGGAGTTTTTTCCCGGTTGAATCTTAAATAAACCGGCCCCCAGATTTTTGCCGCGGCAACCGTGGCTTTTTTAGCTTCAATCGCGTCGCAAGGAACAATAACTTTCATATTGGGCATTGAACGCATCAAAACAATATCTTCGGTTGCCTGATGAGTAGCGCCGTCAGGACCAACAGAAATACCCGAATGATGGCCGGCAATTTTCACATTAGAATCATTGTAAGCAATCGTTGTCCGGATTTGCTCCCAATTTCTTCCCGGCGAAAAAACCGCGTAAGAAGAGATAAAAGGAATTTTGCCGGAGATGCCTAAACCGGCGGCAATGGTTGCCATATTTTGTTCGGCGATTCCGCATTCAAAAAATCTTTCGGGAAATTTTTTGGCAAAGGCTTCGCAACGAGTGGATTCAATTAAGTCCGCGCACAAAACAACCACATTAGGATTTTCTTCACCGGCAATCAAAAGACCTTCACCATAGCCATCGCGCGTCGGTTTTTGCTCGATATCGGCATCAAATAGTTTGGGGTTCAATTTGAGATTTGGGTTGATCATAAAATTTTTGTCCCGATTTTGTATCCCGCATAGCGGGATTTACAAAATCGAGGATCCACGATTTCTTTAATCCCGATCGTGAAGCGATCGTGGATAGAAATCGGGAGATTAAGTTTTAAATCAGGATTCAACATAGGAATTAGTAGTTAGGAGTTAGTAGTTAGTAGTTAGTAGTTAGTAGTTAGAAATTAGGAGTTAGTTTGTGAAGCGGATCTCAGTACTTGCGACAATTTATTTAACATTCGCATAATCTCATTAAGTAATGAAATGATAGAATCGTACTCACTTATTGATATATAGCTCAATTCCTTTGATAACTCTAATTGAGTTTCTAATTCTGCACCAGAGGCAAAAGCGATATTAATAAATTGAGAATATTCTTTTGCGTGTCTCCGTAAATATCCTTCGGCAACATTGGAAGGAATCCCCACCGCCGCTCGTCTCATCTGACTTACCAAACCATATGTCTCTGATTTGGGAAAATTTTTCGTTAACTTATAAACTTCTAAAACTAATTTCATAGATTTTTTCCAAACAATTAATTCTCTAAATGATTTTGTTTTTGAATTCATATTTCTCGCTCCTAAATACTAACTCCTAGATACTAACTCCTAAACACTAAATCATTATTGATGCTCTGATTTAATTCTCCTGCCAAGTGTCCTTAGTTCTTCTAATGCTTTTTTTGCTTCTTCTTTATTCGGCGGTTTGCCATGCCATTCAAATTTATTTTCCATAAAATCAACGCCTTTGCCGGGAATGGTATGGGCGATAATAACCGTTGGTTTTTCAAAAATAGCGACGGCTTCATTAACCGCATCAACCAATTCCCTCATATTATGGCCGTCAATTTCAATCACCTGCCAATTAAAGGCTTCATATTTTTCTCTTAAAGGTTCCAGGGGCATAACATTTTCGGTAAAACCGTCAATTTGAATATTATTACGGTCAATGACCGCGGTTAAATTACTTAAACGATATTTGGCGGCAAACATTACCGCTTCCCAAATATTACCTTCTTGTTGTTCGCCATCAGACATCAAACAATAAATGCGATATTTTTTTCTATCAAGTCTCGCGGCTAAAGCCATTCCTATTGCCTGCGATAAACCGCAACCCAAAGGTCCGGAAGTAGTTTCAATGCCCGGCAAAGAACCCCGATGAGGATGACCTTGGAGCCGGGAATTTATTTTTCTCAAGGTTCCCAATTCTTCTAAAGGAAAATAACCGGCAAAAGCCAAAACCGCGTAAAGAGCCGGACAAATATGACCGTTGGACAAAACCAATCTGTCCCGCTCCGGCCAATGCGGTTCGCTCGGCCGATGATTTAAAATGTGAAAATAAAAAGCCGCCAAAATATCAGCCATCCCCAAAGAACCGGCTGAATGCCCCGAACCAGCTTCAACAAGCATTCTGATAATTGCCTGTCTAATTTCATTGGCTTTTTCTTCTAATTTTTTCAGTTTTTCTTCGTGAAGTGGTTCCATCTTTAAAGCAATTATAGCACTTTTTTAATTTATCTTAAAATGATTTTTCTTTTCAAAGGGGCTTTTAACATATCTTTCGGTTCTTTCCCGTTTTTTAATAAATTAAATAATTCTTTTTAGTTCTAAAACTTGGTTCTAAAACTTGGTTTTAAAACATTCTTTATTGTCACATTTAATACGCCATGGCATAATAGAGGTGACAAATGCGAAATAATGACAATAAGAAAATGATACAAAGAGTTGATATCCGTAATATCCGGAAGAACTCAAGAGCTTACAAGATTCTAAAATACCTTGCTCTCGGTTCTGGATTCATTATCCTCTCTACCATCTCGCCCTATGGTGGCGCTAGAGTGGTGAAAAGCCTTATTCAGAATTATCTTAGACGGAAGCGTTTTGAAAAATACCGATTCTTAACTGATTTAAAAAATTTACAAAAAAGAGATTTAATTGATTATCAAGATCTCGGAAATGGCAATGTTAAGATAATTATCACCGCTCGGGGAAAACAAAAAGTTCTTCTCAACAATATTGATGAGATAAAACTAAAGAAACAAAAACGATGGGATGGTAAATGGAGATTGATAATATTTGATATTCCTCATAGCCGCAAAGGAGCGCGCGACGCCTTCCGAAAAATATTGAAAAATTTGGGCTTCTATCCCCTTCAGAAAAGTGTTTTCATCACGCCTTATCCCTGTGAAAATGAAATAGATTTTATTGCCTCAATCTTTGACATCCGCCAAAATGTGCTCCTGCTCTACGTAAACAATTTTGAAGGCGAAGAAAAACTAAAATATCACTTCAAAATTAAATAAACTCTAGAATGTCACCGTTAGAATGTCACCGTTATTAAGCCATGGCTTAATAACGGTGTAGTCAAAATATTTTACTTAAATATTTATTTAAATATTTTATCTACAAATATTTTATCTACAAATATTTTATCTGATATTTATATATTTATATTTAATATTTATCTGATATTTATCTAAATCCAATAAACTCTTGACAAATTAGAAAGAAATATGCTATACTCCAAGCAGAAAGTGAAAGTTTCGCCTTGCCTAGCCAAGGTGTTTGAAAATCCGACTTCTGATGCTAGGTAGAGGAAGTCAAAATAAGGAGACACAACAATGAAAGCACTGAAACTCTTCTTCCTGCTGGTGGCCATGGCATCGATGGTAGGAATGGCGTTCAATGTTGTTGGCGGGACAGAAGGAGAAAATCCTAATCTTCTGTTTTGGCTAGTTGTCTTTGTCGTAGCATTGCTCTGCACAATGCTAACGACAAAAAAGCCGGTGAAGTAAAGTAGTAATAGACCGGCAAAAATGTAAAAAGGGTCTTCCCAAGGAAGACCCTGTATTTTTTTCTCAAAATAGTTATTATCTTTTTATTCTAAAATCTCACACCTTGCCCAATTTCTCTAAAGTGGTTTTGGGATTACTGCTCCCCCAAATGTAGGAAGCAGAAACCAAGATGTCTGCCCCGGCTCTTTTTGCTAATCTGGCGGTTTCCAAATTAATTCCGCCGTCAACTTCTATGACAAGGCTGGGAAATTTTTTTCTTAAGAATTGAATTTTGCTTAAAACTTTTGGTTGAAATTTTTGGCTGGCCCAGCCCGGTTCAACTGCCAAAATTTGAATAAATTTAAAATCCTTTAAATAAGGGATTATTTTTTCAACCGGCGTCTCCGGATTAATCGCCAAACCCAATTCAACATCATTTGCTTTACATTTTTTAAAAATTAAACTGAAAACTTTCCGACTCATTCGTAGATTCGGATAAATTTGTAGTTTGGAATCAGTTATGGCTTCCAAATGAACAATAATTCTCTTCGCTCCGGCTTTCACCCAATCCTCAATTACCGCCTCAGGATTTTCAACCATCAAATGGCTTTCCAAATTAAACTTCCAACCGGCATTTTTAAGAAATTTTTTTAAATTTTGAAGGTCTTTTAAATCATTGCCCCAAGTTTTTGCCGCGGTAAATTTGCCGTCGCTAATATCAAACTGAACCCAAGGACTCCCCAGTTTTTTAACCTGTCTTAATTTTTTAGTGACGCAAGGCCAATTTAAACAATTAATGGCCGGAATTACTGCCGGTCCTCTTTTTTCAGAAACCGCTTTCATTTTTAAGAGAACCGCTTTCTAAAATTTCACTTTCCACTTGAACAATTTTACTTAAACGTCTTTGGTGGCGGGGTTCGTCGGAAAAAGGCGTGCTTAACCAAACTCTGACAATCTTTTTAGCCGCTTCCCCATCTAAAAAATCAGCAGCTAAAGTTAAAACATTGGTATTAATATCATTACGGCTGTCAAAAGCTTGGTTGGGACTCATTGCCAAAGCCGAACGGACATTAGGAAATTTATTGGCAACGACATCCACCCCCACTCCTGAACCGCAAATGACAATGCCCCGGGAACTTTCAAAACCCCGGCTGACTTTTCTGGCAACCGCCGCGGCAAAATCAGGGTAATCATCGTCCTCATCATAATGGTCATTGCCCAAATCAGCTATTTCAAATCCCTCGTTTTTTACAAAATCTTTCAAATATTCCTTTAGTTTAAAACCCAAGTGGTCGGCACCGAAATAAATAATCATTTTAAATATTATAAATCAGTTCCATTATAAAAAGAAGGTCTAATTTGCTACATCCTGAAATTTTTCCATTGCAACCTTAGCCGCAACAGAGATGAAAACTTCATTTAAATTATACAAAAAACAAGCCCCCCAATCCAAATCGGAACGAGGGACTAAAAATTAAAACGTAAAAGAAGGGTCGGCTGTGAGTAAAATACCGCTCGGCCGACGCGCCACCGGCAGCCCGTGGCAAAATCCCACGCAAACAGGTCCCACTCTCGAGGGTTGAAATTCCAGTCCACGTTCACCGTAACCACACGACCATCTTTTAATACAAGATAAAAAATGTTTGCGTAGCCGCTGTTTAACAGTAAACCGTCCTCGCCCTTGGGTTGCTGCCAGACGAATAATCTACTGATCATCCCGACAAATTCTGGAGGGGTAAATGTTCCCTCACCGATTTTCGGGCAGAGCTCAGAATCATAGGCACATTCTATAAGCATTGATTTACAGAAAAAACCACGGAACTCGGGTACGATTTCAGGAACCTCCGGGAGAACCCATTCCCGGAAATTGTCGTTCATCCGGATATTCACAGGACCGTTCTTGCCGAAAAATTCGCTCTTCAAGAACAACGAGCCAGTACTGATAATGGAAATTCCCTGGATAATTTCCTTAAATCGTTTTGCCATAGCGTTTTCCTTATATTTTTGGCTTACCTTTATCAAGCGACGATTATTTGCTCAACTTAGGGCCTGCCAATTAGTTTCAAAGTGCACCTCCATTATAACAAACTTTGCTCTTCATTTGTCAAGGACTAAATTTGCCACATCTTGCACGTGTTTCACCAGTGTCGCTGCGTAACCCCATTCGTTATCATACCAAGAAAGAATTTTTACCAAATCCTTGTCAATGACTTTAATGAAATTCAAATCAATGATTGCTCCGTAGGGCTCGCCAATAATATCCGAGGAAACCAATTGTTCTTCAGTAACTTTTAAAATCCCCTGCCAGCGCGGTTCTTGACTGGCTTTTTTAAAAATTTCCTTAATTTCTTCTACCGAGGTTTCTCGCTTGGCCACAAAAGTAATGTCGGCAATGGAGCTAGTGAGCAAAGGCACTCTTAAAGCGAACCCGTCAAATTTTCCTTCCAGTTCTTTAATCACTCGGGTGACGGCAATCGCCGCGCCAGTGGTGGAAGGCACAATATTTTGAGCGCCGGCCCGGCCGCGCCGCCAATCGCTTCCCTTTGTCGGCCCATCAACTAAATTTTGAGTGGCAGTATAAGCGTGAACAGTATTTAAAATGGCTTTTTTAATTCCCGGATTTTCTGCCATAATAGCCATTACCGGCGAGACAGCATTAGTGGTGCAAGAAGCGTTAGAGGTTAAAACCACGGAATTTAACTCGCCTTCATTTATTCCTATTAAAATAGTCTTGCCTTCAGGACCATCGGCATCTTTGGCCGGGGCAGTGATAATTACTCTTTTGGCGCCGGCTTGAAGATGAACTTTGGCTTTTTCATAAGATTCAAAAATTCCCGTGGCTTCAATCACAACATCAATTTTTAAATCTTTCCAGGGCAATTTAGCCGGTTCTTTTTCCTGAAGAACTAAAATTTTTTTATCATCAACCATCAAATAATTCTGCGTAAATCCGCCTTCAGTCTGCGTCAATCCGCGAATTTCCGCAGGAAATTGTCGGTACACGGAATCGTATTTCAAAAGATAAGCGAGATTATCAACACTGCCCAAATCATTGATGGCGACAATTTCAAAATCCGGCTGATTAAAAGCTTGCCTAAAAAACAACCTTCCTATTTTTCCAAACCCATTTATAGCAATACGCATAATTTATATTAAAAAATAATTATTTTAGCGAGGCCGACTTCGTCTGCTGGAAAGCGACTACGTCGTCCGAAGGCTGACTTGCCCCGTCTTAAGTTCCGCAGAAATTTTAGCGCAAGGTTTTTCAAAAATAGCCTTCTCAAGATATTTTTATTATAACAAAATTATTACAACAAATCCAGCAATTTCTCCGTCTTTAAATCCAGCAATCTTATTACAACAAATCCGGCAATTCTTTCATCTTCTTTTATCTGCGGATATACAGTTTTGTCTGCGGATAGACAAATAACTTTAGTCAACAAATCTTTCATCTTCTTTTATCTGCGGATATACAGTTTTGTCTGCGGATAGACAAATAACTTTAGTCAACAAACTCACGATCGTGAGTTTGTTGACTAAATAAAATTCTAAGTTTATAAACAAAATATAAACAAAAAATCAAAAATACAACCGCGGATTTTTATTTTTCTTAAAAATAAATTAAGGGATAATTGTTCCTTTCAAAATTAAAGAAATATCACGCCAGTCCCAAAAACGTGTCCAACTGCCTTTGGTCTCAAAAATGTCAGAAATGTAAAGATTGCCGGAATTAGGAGAATTGTGGAAGGTTTTTACACTTAAATGGTATTCATAAGAACTAACATCAGAATTACCCGGTTGGCAATTATCCCCTTCCACAACCAAATAATAAGTTTGGTTAGCAGAAAGAATAATATTGTTATTGGACTTATTAAAATTGAAAAGGTCAAAAGTCCATGATGGCATTATTCTCTCATGCGGAACAAGGTCAGTTGAAATAATGTCAGCCGGGTCAGCGCTGGGTTGATTTTCGTCCGTGCTACTGGCTTTTACCAAAGAAACTCTGGCATTATAGCCGTTCTGGCCGCTCTGCTCTAACCAAATTTTATAACTATCCAATTTGACTGTCTGGTTAAATTTTATTTTTTCAGCCGCCCGACTGCATTCTCTATAACCGAGAGGCCAATCATTACTACCGTCGGGCCTATCACCTCCTTGAGAATAATCAATCAATGTTAAAGGCAAAATTGGCATTTGAAAAGTAGTGGTCGCTATTTCTGAATAAAGGTTAAAATCATCTTTGGCCCGAACAGCTATTTCATAAGTTTGGCCTTCGGTTAAGGTTAAGCCGGAAATTTGTTGGGAAGCGATGCCGCGAGTTAAAGACTGCCAAGAACTGGAAGCCAGTGGTTCATTTAAAAGAGCGTAATTAGTCTCATAACTTATTAATCTATCTAAAGTATCCGGGTCATTAGAACCGCTCCAATTAACAATCACTTGGGGGTCATCATTATTATTGTTAAAAACAGCTGTTACCGGACCAGGAGACGACGGCGGCTGGTGAATCGGCGGTTCGTTCTGAAAATAATATTTTGTTTTATCAACCGCGGCCAAATTAAAATACTGATTGCCACCTCCTCCCCCGCCAAAATCATAAAAAGCCAAGGTTAAATAATCGGCCGGCGAAAAAGCGACATCAGAAACAGAACTCGCGGTTTTAATATTAAATCTTTTATCTTCTAAATCTCCAAAGCTATAAGCGCTACTAAGCGGTCCCCCTGGCTGACAAGAATAGTTATTCCAAGGTATTAAAAGAGAAGGAGAAGAAGAAGGACCATAACCGTGACAAGCATTATATTTCAAACTGAGAAAATTCGGGTCCTCTGGCGTAAGCCAGTGGGCGGTATCAAATGTTTGCTGTTTTGGTGCATCATGATTCAAATAAAACATAACTAATTTCCAATTCTGATTATTTGTTGTATCATTTTTATCCCACAGTGGACGACTAGAGCTTGTTACTAAATCAACAAAGTAATTGTCACTGCCTGGCCTTGGATCACGATAAAAATAAACGCCATCAAAAAAGCTTTGAGCAAAAATAGTGGTAGTGGAATAATTGGCAAATCCATCGCGATCTTGAACTTCAAATTGAAATTCGTAATTCTTTCCAATTTCATTAATTCCATAGGAATAAGCTAAACTGGAACTGCTTTTATAAAGCAAGGTGGAATTACCATCAGTAATATCATAAAAGGAATAAATGTTCGTTGAAGTTGCACCTTCAGCGTCAATTGAAACATTCCAGGAAAAATCTATTTTGGGATTCGGACTATAAGCTGCCTGGAGATTATTTATTGAGGGTTTTTCTCGCGGCTCGGCTAAATTCGCCGAATTTTGCGGATGAGGGGTATTGCGAATTTCAAAATCAGCGGCACTGTCTGTATCACAGCCATTGCCCAAAAATTCGTTGTCCAGTTGACTGGACACACACTGATTACTTTGCCAAGCTTTTCTTTCTAAACTTTTATTAGCTTCGGGAACAGTTGAGGTGGCAGTTGACACCGACAACAGAGGCGCACCATAAGAAAAACTATCAATAATTTCTGACTCAGAAATATCAAAAATAGGAGTTGTTGTGCCAACCAAAAAAATCGTGGCACCGCTGGAATTACCGGAAAGAGAAAAACCGCTATAAGTCATATCGGATTTATCCTTTAAAGAACTAGTAGCATTTGAATTTATTAAAAGAAAAAAACTTTTTGCCGCTATTTGATGACCATTGCTAAAATTTTTCTTTATAATTTTATCGGTTGAAGTAGCGGTACCGCTTAAATACTGGATTGAAAAATTATCCAAAGGAATGTTGCGATTTGTCGGATTATAAAGTTCAATAAATTCATCATTGGCCGTATCGCCCCTAATCTGAATTTCGCTAATCACAATATGATTAACGCCGGCTGGCTGAGCAGAATTAACAGAAATTGTGGTAGAAGTGGCGGTTGAAGAAGCATTTTGCTCATCAAAAATAATTAAACTTACTGGGTAAGAGCCGGCTTGAGAATAAAAATGAGTCGTGGTGGCAGTAGAAATCGTGGAAGTGGCGCCATCGCCAAAATCCCATTGATAAAAAACAATTTGACCATCATCGGTTGAAGAAGCGGCATCAAAAATTATTTCTTCGTCAACTTGAGGATTCTGCGGCGCATAAACAAAAAAAGCGCTCGGCGCTTGATTGGTTGAAGAAATTTGATTTTGCTGGCCGGGGGTTGGCTGAATTTCTTTCCATTCATTATTAATCAACTGAAGCGATTTGCCATTATCATTCGCTCCCCAGCTTGATTGATAATTTACTTGATCCACAATTAAATCGCCATTTTTAATAGCAATCGTCTCACCGGTATTATTCAAGGAAAAAGAGCTGTCAATAATCGTCCCTGAATAATTTGACCAGTCAGTTAAAAATTTTTCAGGATTATCAACGATAATAGCATATTCGCTCGGAGAAATTGTTAAAGAGCCTCTATATACTAAAAGAAGGTGATTAGAACCTCCTTCAGAAAATTTCCAGCCGTCTAAATTTACAGTAGAAGTTCCGGCATTAAAAATTTCTATCCATTCCCTGCCGGTATCATTGCCTTTGGGATCATACATAATTTCCGTAATTTTTATTTCTGCCACAGCTTGCTGTTGATTGTTGGTTGTTTGTTGTTGGTTATTAGTTGACGTCCCGCCGCCTCCACCACCGCTTGTAGAAATTGGCGCTAATTGTGTATTTTCCTGCCGAGGCGTCCCGCCGCTCGTAGCCGAAGTGTGCCAACCACAAGGCGCGGACAAATGCGGACTAGACGCGGACTCATACGGACAAATATCCCGTTCCATTGTTTTTCTTTCGGTCGCCGAAGTATTATCGCCGGCCGGCCAGTTAGGATTAGCCAAAACTTCGTCAATCAAATTACATTGCTCATCAAAAAGCCTTAATCCTTCATCAGAATTGGACAAAACGCCTGTATAAACAAAGTCGGCCGTGATTGTCGGCAGAGTATTGTCCTTAGTCCTTTCCAAAAGATAAAAACCGCCAGCAAGAATTTTTTTGTTAATGATTTTGCGATTGTCTGGCTGACCAAAAACTACTTTAATCTGCTCTCCTTTGTCAATTAATTGCCAGCCGTTTAAATCAACTTCGCTGTTAGAAATATTTTTCAATTCAATCCATTCATCGCTGGCGTTGTTTGAAGTCCCCATCCAAGCAACTTCATTAATAATAACTTTTTGATGAGAGGGCGATTGACCAGTGGCAAAACTGCAAGGTTTAAAAGTTGGAGATGAAATTTTAGATTGATCTTGCAGTGAAGTATCAGAAACTTTTGACAGGGATGAGGTCGATGAAGTCGCTGATATCGATGATGTCGCTGCCAGCAATGGCGAAGTTTCTTCAACAACTTTTTTCTCCAATTCCTTTGAACCCAAAACTTGATATTTGAGTTTGGCGGAAATTTTGCCGCTGGCTAAATCAGCCGCCGAGTAAAAATATGTTCCCAAAGCTGCATCTAACGGCACTAAGTAAACATAGTCATAATTGCCTTTGGTATCGCTTAAAATTGAAATCTCAATTTTTTTATTCGGCGCCGGCGGCTCAAGAGATATCAAAACCCGACTATTGGGCGTAAATCCCTGACCGCGCTGATGAATTACTTCTCCTTTTTTTACTTCAGTTTTGTCAAGAGAAATTTTGGGGTCAATGATAGGGAGGACAATGGTTGTTTGTTTTTCTTCTCTGGTTGAAGTTCCAAAATTTTTATTTTCTGGCTGTTGGGAATTGACCAAATCCGGCGTGTTGAGGGGGATTTCTTTAACCAAATTCCGCGGTCCTTGATTACTAAAAACACTGGAGAAGGTTTCACTAATGGTAGAAGCAACATTACCGACAACATTACTGACAGCGCTCATCACCTGTCCAAAAAAGGACTTCTTTTCTTGAATATTTTCTTGAATAATTTCCGGGCTATTTTTTGCTTTTTCAACTTCTTGGAAGAAAAGATTAATCACACCAGCGCCATATTGAACGGATTTAGTGGAAAGACGAGACCAGTAATTTTCTAAAACTATATCTGATTCTAATGTCGCATCGAATTTTATTGAGAATAAGATATTTGGAATTGATTTTCTAAATAAATAATAGTCCCCAAATTCACTATCAATTTTTGTAGGATACAAATATTTATCTATTCTTACCTCATAATCTGGTTGTGGTAATTCGTATCCGCTTTGTGTTCCAATTGTATCCTTGCTGTAAAAATTATTATTTGAATATTTCGCTAATTCATCAAAATAAGAATTTAGATTAGAAAAAATTATTGGGGATTTATTTTGCAATCTTTGGTCTAAATTATTATCAGAATTAGAAAGAGTATATTTTTGAGTATAGTTTTCATAAGGACTATTTCCAGGATGAGGGTCATTTCTTGTATGGTCTGGCACCGAAGTATCTTCAATTAAATGCAAAATATGGCCGAGGGTAAACATTGCTTTTTCTTTTTCACCTTGAACATAAAATCTAATCGCTCTTTGCCAGGTAAAATCGGTTTCAGTTGAAAGCACAGTGATTTTTAACTGTTGGACAGCTGTTAAAATTGAAGCAATGGTTGCCGGCACTTTATAAGTTAAATTGTTTTGATTACTGCTATCCTGCGCCCAATTTTTTGATTTTTGCCAGGTACCTACATTAACCAAGGGGTCAATGGCTGGATCATAAGTAAGCCCGCGATTATACACCGGGTCATAAAAATGGTTCATCCAGCGCGGAATATCATCCTCGTGCCGCGAACCATCTAATAAATAAGAAACCAAGTCATCAGAAATTTTATTATTCGGAAAATTTTGATTATAAAGCTTAACAACTTCTTCTGTTAAAAAGGCGTGTGTTTCCACGTCATAAGCAAAAGCGTTATGAGCATAAAAAATTAAAAGACCGGAAATGATAATTAATAATTTAAATTTAAACTTCATTATCTAAAACATTACAAACTTTCGATTCCCCAAACCTGGGAGTAGGTGTTGAAATGTAAATTAATATCAGCTTCTAATTCTTTTGGTTTATCTTTTTTATATACAATAAACCAAGCAGTGTTTTCTATTGTTGTAATTTCTTTATCTGGTACAGCTCGTGAAACAATATCAATAATATTAGATAATTGTCCTGTTTCCTTTTTTTGTTTTAGGACTTCTATCCATTTCGGATCAGCACTCCCATCCTCTCTCAGCACAAAATACTTACTCGCCAGCCCAATGTCTTCTTTTTTCAATGCCTCAATAAACATTTTCAAAGTTTCTTCCGGAGTTTTGCCGCCGTAGGTGTCTTCCTTCATTGCTTTTTCATAGTTTGTTTGCCAA